>Ga0154353_1046_pt1 | contig 37121 bp, 33 predicted proteins | sample RifGroA2_FD_115881 | JGI IMG/M metagenome (GOLD analysis project Ga0154353, IMG submission 115881) | Candidatus Melainabacteria bacterium GWA2_34_9
TTCCTTTGTAAGAGAAAATCCGACTTTAAAATGAGAAAGCGCCTGTTTATAATCATATTGTCCTGCAAAAATATTTCCAACATCATTTAATGTAAGACTTTGTCCTTTTAAATTTTCTACCTGTCCGTCAAGAGAAAGCGATTCATAATAATGAGTTAACGCAGCATCAGTTTTCCCGAAATCATCGTAAATTGACGCCATGTTGTAATGAGCCTGAGCCTGAATTTTCTGATTTCCTGTGTTGAAAGCTATGTTTGCAGCTTTATTATAGCTTTGAAGCGCATCTAAAATATCTCCGTTTACATCATGAATATAGGCTTTATCCATATAAAGTCTTGTTTCAACCTCGGTATTTTTGATTTTTTGAGAGAACGGAATAAGTTTTTCGTACACAACTAGTGCTTTATCAAAATTTCCCGAATCGACTATTTTTTCTGTCTTTTTATAAAGTTCTTCCAGTTTAATATCTTCAGGTCGCTGAATCTTCTGAGCATCTGATTTGTCATTCTGATAGCTTTTATTAACTACAGAAGAATCTGACAATTTGGGAATTATAGCTTTATTTGTAAGTTGAATAGATCCTTCGCTTCTCTCAGGATGACAAATCGGTTTATCTGATTTATAGTCAATTTTTTGTAGTAAAAGGGCGTCTATCCAGTTTTTTACAACACCGGATGGTTTATTAAGTGTTTCTGCAATGTACCCATCAAGAATAGCAGCAGCATTGTTTAAATTTGATTTAATGATTTTTTGAGAAGGATTTTCTTTTACAGATTGAAGTTCTACAAGCTTAAGGTATGACTCAACTTCGTCATTTACTTCTTTTGAAGCGCCTATGGCCTTCAGGGTGTTCTTAAAATCAACAACAATCTGACTTATATTAACTTTGTCTTTGGAATAATCAATAGTAGATTTGTATCTGGAAGAAGATTGCTGTTCCTTAAAATCGGCATTATCATGGGGAAGCTGTTTTTGTTCAGCATCAGGGTTCACCTTGTCAACAGGTGATTTTTTCTTAATATTTATATTATAAGGATAAAAATTTACGGGATAAATTCCGTTCAAACCCACGGTTTTTGCCTTCTTTCCTTATTCTCTCTCTGTTTGCGAAGTATAAAAATTCCCCAATATATAATGTATTTATCGTAATAAACAGCAAATAACTTTGTAATCTATTTGGATGATTTTAATGAATTTTTTTAAAAAATCTAAAAAACCCCATCTTTATTAGATGAGGTTTTTAAAAATTTATAATATTAACTAATAAATACCAAACTGTCTTTGCTGTCCGCCAAATCCAAAACCGCCCATAAGCATTTGCATTAGCATTTGAATTATTTGCATAAACATATTTTGTGGATTTACAGGAGGTCTTTGCCATACTTTTTCAGGCATTACAAAATTTTGTTGCGCAGTTGCTATATTCTTTTCATTATATATTTGTTGAAGTGCTGCTTTTGTTGCACTCGGATCTCTTATAATTTCCTGTTCTGCTAATTTAGCTTCATCTACTGTTACTTTTCCATCTATTTGACCTATAACAGGATGTGGCTCTCCTTCTTTAATTCCATCTTGATAAATTTGCCAAGCAGTAAGCTCTCCGGCGTCAACTTTTCCGTCACTATTTAAATCAACAGTTTGTCCATATTTAAAGGAATTAGGATTTGGCATTCCAATAATATAAGGATCACTATAAGGACTTTTGCTAAGCGCTTTGCCTACACAAAATGAATTAAATTCATCTACAGAAACAGAGCCGTTTTTATTTGTGTCATAACCTTTTAAAGCTTCGGTAGAATATGCAATACCTGAGTTTACACTAAGTGCCGGATCAGGAGCTCTAAAATACCTAATATTAGGATCATCATAGCCAGCATTCATGTTTGAATATTGAATATCAGAATTTTTAAGTTGCCAAAAATTTCCGTTTTTAATTAAATTTGCAACTTGATTACCTGAATTTGCAGCGCTTCCAATATTGGTCTTTTTATCATAAGGTCCTTTTGATCCATCGATTAAATAATTTTGCCATGCTATCATACCAAAGACTCCTTTTATACAAAATAAGTATTGTGTGTTTCTTATATATATAAAAACGCCATACTGTTTTTTCATGCTATTTTAACGATTTTGGCTTTTACAAAACTTTACAAAAATCATTTTTTTATTTTTCTTTATAGAATAAAGTAAAGATATTTTATAAAAATAAGGATTTCTGACTCATGACAAAATTTATAAAGACAAAAATAATAGCAACAATTGGTCCAAGCTCCAGCAGCGATGAAAAAATAACCGAACTTATAAAAACAGGAGCAAAGATTTTCAGAATAAATTCTTCTCACGGAACGGCTGAACTTCATAAAGAAAGCATAGAAAAAATCAGACGAATTTCAAAAGAATTAAACGAATTTATCGCCATTATTCTTGATCTTCAAGGACCAAAAATCAGAATAGGAAACCTGTCTGAACCTGTAGAACTAAAAAAAGACCAGGAAATCATTTTAAAACCTTGCCTGGAGTCTGATGAATCAGGCGTTCTTCCTGTAGATTATCCTGAAATAATAAAAGACGTTAAAAATGACGATCATCTTCTTTTAGATGATGGCAAAATTGAGTTTATAATAACAGAAATGTTTCCTGATAAAATAAAAGCTCGAGTTGTAAGAGGCGGTTTGTTAAAATCAAGAAAAGGCTTAAACATACCGAATTCGGGTTCAAAAAGCGTTTCCACCGTTACTGAAAGAGACATTGGGTATATAAAATTCGCTGTTACAAACGATATTGACTATATTGCGCTTTCATTTGTACGTGATAAAGACGATATAATTGCCGCTAAAAACTATTTAAAGCAATTTAACGGGAATATTCCTATTATTGCCAAGATTGAAAAACCGCAGGCTGTAGAAAACTTAGAATCCATTATTCATGTTTCTGATGGTGTAATGGTCGCACGGGGTGATCTCGGTATTGAAATTTCACCGGAACTCGTTCCAATAGTGCAAAAAACAATCATAAATGAAGCTAATATTCACAGAAAACCTGTGATAACTGCAACACAAATGCTTGAATCAATGATTGAACAGCCGCTTCCTACCAGAGCAGAAGCAAGTGACGTTGCAAATGCAATTATAGACGGCACTGATGCCGTAATGCTTTCAGGAGAAACCGCTGTAGGTCAATATCCAACAGAGGCGGTTGAGATGATGGCAAAAATTGCAAATAATGTTGAAACAAGCAATTTAGGTCATTTTAATCAAGTTCCTAAAATTAATGACGATGTTTATGAACTTGATTCTCAGGCAATTGCTTCCGCTGTTATTAAAATGATTCCTGAAGTTGAAATAGCGGCAATCGTTGCGCTTACGAGAACAGGCTATACTGCAAAACTTTTATCAAAATCAAAACCAACAATACCTATTATTTCAATATCCGATGATGAAAGAGTTTGCCGGAGATTAAATCTTTTCTGGGGCGTTTACCCTTATAAAATGACGCTTCATCCAAATTTTACCGAAGAAATGCTAAAAGAAATTGATTCCATTCTGGTAAAGGAAACTTTTCTTAATTCCGGAGATAAAGTGATTATTGCAGGAGGACTCCCTTATATTACAGCAGGGAAAACAAACTTCCTGAGGATTCATCAGCTTGGTTCCATAGGTATTATGTAAATTTTCGCAAAATCAGAAATTCATGTTATTTTTTTTCAAAAAAGGGTATACAATATAATTGGCAACCCTAATAATTCAAAATGCTCTTTATGTTAGTGCCAAATGTTGGTTAGGACTCCTGATTTCGGAAAAGTCAAATTTATCAAGTTTTTTGCGTTTTAATAAGAATGAGTTCAAGCCTTCCAGACAGGCAAAGCCGTTCTTCATTCTTTTCACTCCCGCTTAGCAAATAAATCCGAAAACAAATTTAAATTGAGTATAGAGGTGGAAAAAGGATGCAATATTCAGGCAGATGGTATGACGCTGATCCTAGAGTCAGCCTAGCTGTGAGTTGTTTGGAAAAAGCAAGTCCGCTTACTCAACGAAGATTGGCACGAGCTATTATCAAAAAAGCAAAAGCAATGGATGTTAACGCAAAAGATCATCACATAGGGTTCTTTCGAAGATGGTACGATGAAAGCAGAGCTTTAAGCCTTGCTATGGAGTATTTTAGAGTATCTCCTCCTCTTTTGCAGAGAGCAATAGCTGAATATTTAATAGCTAAACTTGTAAATAAATAAGTAGTAAAAAGTTTTTATTTTTCACATAAACAAAATTATTCCCGACTGATAAATCAATCGGGATACTTAAGGAGGGGTATATATCACTTCAAGTGTATATAACGATACTACTTTAAAACTTTCGGTCAAGATAAATTCCGGAAATTGTAACTAAATATGAAGAATAAGCTAAGTTAGATGTGTGCAGTAGCTTTATTTAAACTGCTTACATATTCTTCTATAGTAAAATTCAATTTTTCCCCGAGCATTAAAATAGTAGAAATAAACTTCTTATCAGCAACAAGATTATCAGAATTTTTTAAATCCTCTATAAATTGAGGAATTTTGGCGTAAATATTATTAAAATAAAAATTTTGCGCTTCTGAAAAATCAAGTTTTAAATCAAGTTTATCAAGCATATTTAATACTTTTATAAGTGTTTCAAATTCTTTAACTTCATTGCTATCGGCCAAACTTTCAACTTTGTTTGTAATATATTCGCTGTATATCTCTTTAGTCGGTTTAGTATCAAGCTGTATTCCTATTTTATTTGCTTCTTTGCTTATATCAACAGCAGCTTGAAGCAAATCAGGACTTTCAATATCTTCCGCATCCTGAATAAAAGAATTGAAAGAATTGCTTAAAGCATATTCAGCAGCAATTTTAAACTCTTCAGGAATTTGAAGATCAAGCTCGCTTAGCTGCATAATAGGTCCTCTGGCTTCATCATAAAGATTTTTATAGGTACTCGCAAACTGCTCAAGCTTATCTTCAATAAGAATGTTGATAATTTTACGTCTTTCCTCTATAAACAGGTTTTTAAGAGTAAAATATTCTTTACCAAAATATTCATCGAGCCCTCTAATAACTTCCGTAAGAGGAAGAGTATTGTATTTTTCAATCAAATTTTCTTTAATCTTATTATATTCTGTTTTTCCTGCAAATCCTCTGATTACACAATGAAAATCTTCCCCGCCAAAATGCAGCAAAGCAAAAATCATATCATGCTGTTCAAAAGTAACATTTGAGTTTATTTCAATTCTTCCTATTATAAGTCTTGTATCAGCCTTCTTTGCCTTCTTATAATCAAGCGCCTTGATGTTATAACAATAAACTTCAGCTTCTTCTTCGTATTCTTCAAAGAGCGAGCTTATTGCCCAGTGGCTTACAACCTGTTTAACACTTACTATTGAAGGTTTTACATACTTCATGTAAATATCTTTGCCTGAACCGAGTTTTTTAATATTGCTGTGAGCTTCTGAAAGCATTTGAAGAAACTTTGTTTCAAGATCAATTTCCTGAAACTCCTCAGCTATCTGCATTGCTCTGGCAGCATATTTAAGAATTTGTACTGTTTCAATACCTGAAATGTCTGCAAAGAACCATCCGCAACTTGTATACATAAGCATTGCATGTCTTTGCATTTCAAGGAGCTTTATTACACTTACCATTTCGCTTTGATTAAGTTTTTTTGATGCTTCATGAGCACAAAAAGCTTCTATTGTTGATTTATTTCTGTCAAGAACTACATCAATGTAGCGATTTCTTGCTTTCCAGGGATCTTTTAAATATTTACCTGCATTTTTTTCATAAATTACTATTAATTCATCCCTTAACCAGTCAAGAGCCCTTCTTAGCGGCTTTCTCCATTTTTGATTCCAACCTGGACCTGCACCTGTAGAACAACCGCAGTCTTCCATCCATCTGCCAACACCATGACTACAGCTCCAAGAAGAAACAGGTTTGATTTCAACTTCCATTACAGGAGGATATTTTTCAAGAAATTCACTATAGTTAGTTAAAATTAACCCTGCCTGCTCTGCTTTTTTCTTGAGAGCGTAAGAAAGAGCCATATTTCCAAGCATAGTATGATGACCGTAGCTTTCTCCGTCTGTTGCTATATTTACAAGCTGATCATAATTTCTTGCATAAGAAACGCCATCTTTCATTCTTCCTATAAAAGAATCTCCGTTTGTTAAAAGACTGTCAAAAGCCACAGACTTTGAAATAGAACCATCATAAAAAAACAAATCTATGTATCTGTCTGTTCCGTCTTTTAAGAAACATCTATATGCCTGCCCCGGATCTATATTTCCCCAGCTAGCATCTGTCCAAGCGTTTCCATCGGCTTTTATCGGCTTTACTCTTTGAGATTGGAAAGGTGAAAGAACGGTATATTTTATATCACAGTCAGCCAGTACTTTTAATGTTTCATAATCAATAGCGGTTTCAGCAAGCCAAATACCTTCAGGAAGACGGCCGAATCGATGCTGAAAATCTTTTATACCCCATATTGTCTGGGTATATTTATCTTTTTCATTAGATAGAGGCATAATCATGTGATTATAAACCTGCGCAATAGCATTTCCATGCCCTGAATGTGCTTCTGCGCTGTTTTGATCTGCCTTTATTATTCTTTCATAAGTTTTGGGGGCATTGACTTCAAGCCAAGACAGGAGAGTCGCGCCAAAATTAAAACTTATCAGCTCATAATTATTTACTATATCGATAACCTGATTTTTAGAATTAACGATTCTGGAAACCGAGTTTGGAGTGTAGCATTCATGGGCAATTCTGGCATTCCAATCGTGAAAAGGCAGTGCGCTGTCCTGAAGTTCTATTGATTCCAGCCACGGATTTTCTCTGGGCGGCTGATAAAAATGTCCGTGAATCGCTAAATAATGCTTTTTATCTGACATGGGTAAGACCTCTAAATTTCATAATTATTATTAATCAACAATTTACTTTAAATGATTTTATATGAAAAGCATTGAAAAGTGGATTTTTTGATAATATTTGCTAAAAATTTCCCTTAAGTTAGAATATACCTAACAACAATGGATTTAAAAAAATGAGTGAAAATAAAAATATTTTTGGCGTAATACTGGCAGGAGGCAGCGGAAGCAGGCTCTGGCCTCTCAGTAGAGAAATGTATCCCAAGCAGTTATTAAAATTAACCGGTGAAAATTCTCTTTTTCAGTCGACTTTTCTGCGGCTTACGGATGTAATTCCCGCAAAAAACATAATTACCGTGACAAACGATATGCACTTACCTGAAATAAAAATTCAACTTGCAGAACTAGATTCAAATGAAGAATATAAAGCAATAGGAGAACCCGTTGGAAGAAATACCGCTCCTGCAATAGGGTTGGCGGCTTTACTTATACAAAATAATCTTGCAGAGAAAAATTCCGATCCTGTCATCTTTGTAACCCCTTCAGATCATCTTATTCAAAATAATGAAGCATTTTTAAATGCTGTCAGAGAAGGAATTAAGCTTGCTGAAGACGGATATATCGTAACTTTTGGGATAAAACCATCAAAACCTGAAACAGGGTATGGTTATATAAAAACTTTTACGGACGAAAAGCTCAGCAATGATGGTTATAAAGTCGATGAATTCAAAGAAAAACCGGACTTTGAAACTGCAAAAAAATATCTGGAAGCCGGAAATTATTTCTGGAACAGTGGCATATTTATGTTTAAAGCTTCAACAATTCTAAAGGAAATGCAAATTCATTCTCCTGATGTGTTTACTGGCTTAAATAAACTCGATTTAACTAAAGATTTTATCGAAAAAGAAGTTTATATATCCATACCGTCAATATCCATAGATTATGCTGTCATGGAAAAATCCGATAAAATTGCGCTTATTCCTGTTGACTGCGGATGGAATGACCTTGGGTCATGGGAATCAATTTATGATGTCATGGACAAAGACGCTAATCAAAACTACATAAAAGGAAATGTAATATCAATAGATACTCAAGATTCTTATATTTACAGTTCCTCAAAACTTATTTCAACAATAGGGGTGAAAAATTTAGTCATAATAGAAACTGAAGATGCTATTCTGATTTGTGATAAATCAAGAACACAGGATGTTAAAATTATTTTTGATAAGCTAAAAAAAGAAAACGCAAAAGAAATTTGAACCCTTATTCTTCATTTGGAAGAAGTTGACAACCTTCAGGAGTATATTCTGCTACACGATTTTTTCCGTTATGCTTAGCAAAATAAAGCGCTTTATCGGCAAAACCGATAACATCGCTTCTGTCTTCTGTATCAAGAGGATATGAAGCTACACCTATACTAATTGTAGGACAAACTTCCTGCTTATCTTTTGTTCTTATAATAATATTCGCTATTTTTTTTCTGAGACGTTCAGCGATTCTCTTTGCGTTATCTTTCTGTGTTTCAGGCAAAATAACCGCAAATTCTTCTCCACCGTAACGACTTGGCATATCAATTTTTCTTACAGTATTTAATATAACTTCAGCAATTTGCATAAGCATTTCATCGCCTATTTGATGTCCATACGTATCGTTTATAGATTTAAAGTTATCTATATCCATCATCAAAAGGGTCATTGAGTGTTTATATCTCTGAGATCTTCTTAATTCATTATCAAGGAGATATTCAAAATGCCTTCTAATATATAATTTAGTTAAACTATCTGTTATTGCAAGCTTATAAAGCTGCGCATTGCTTATCGCAATAGCTGCCTGATTTGCAAGAGCACCCATAAAATCAAGATCATCCTGATTAAATAAATTTTTATCCTTTTTATTAGAGATATTTATAACTCCAATTGCTTCATCTTTTACTATCAAAGGCAAACAAAGGAGTGAATTTACATTAGAAAGATCTGACTGGAAGAATCTAGGATCATTAGAACCAAGATTAGTAATTATAGCTTTTTTATGAGCAAAAGCTTCTCCGGCTATTCCTTCTCCAACCTTGATTTTTGTACATTCAATAAGACCTTCGTTAATTTTATCTTCTATTTCTTTGTCCGGCAAACCGTAAACAACCTTTATGACAAGTTCTTCTGTTACTGAATCATAAAGCATCAAAGAACCTTTTTCTGCACCTATTGTCTGAATAGCTTTTGCAAGGATGATTTGAATTAATCTTTTCAAGTCATCTATAAAATTCATTGCCTGACCGATATTATAAAGGATTGATATGTTATGCAGAGTTTTTTGAAGGTAACTTAAACTTGATTCTTTCTCTTTAAGCTTTTGAAATTTGTTTATTACAGGAGAAATATACTGAATTATTTTATCCAAAAAAATCATTTCGCTCTTTGTAAAAGGCTTTTCTGTCTTTTTAGAGCCTAGAGAAATTATAGCAAGCACTTCTCCTTCATTAACAAAAGGCAGCCATATACAAGAATCTAAATTTAATAAGTCATAAGACTCAAAAAACTGAAAATAAATGTTTCTTCCTTCTTCATTCAATATTTTTATAGGCTTACCTGTTTCAATAATATGCCATATACCTTCACCAAGGTTTTCAAACTCGTATGAATTGGGTGAAATTATATTATCGTAAGAAAGAATACTATATTTATTCTCATCCAACATAAAAAATGCAGCATTTTTTACATCAAAATTCAATTTAATAAAATTTAAAAGCTGTTCAGCCAAAGCATTAATAGTAGAAACGGAATTTGTTATATTTGAGATTTCAAAAAGTTTATTTAACTGAATTAATTCTTCCTGCAATTCAGTTACTTTATCAATAATTAGACCGTCTTGATTATTTACGCCTGACATTTAAATTTCTCACTTAACCTAAGTTATATATTAAATTATATAATAATTTCTTATTTATGCAAAAAAATAGCTTTTAAAATTAATCTTTTTATATCAGCTTTATAGATTGAATTACTGTGAAATTGGATTTTTTATTATTATTACTGCGTTTCTATCATATTCCTGACCATTATCCAAAGTTGTTTTTTTTGAACGACTTTTACTTATTTTTTGAGCATATTGTAGGTTTGTTTCAATGGTTTTTGTTTCAATAAGTCTTATTTCAAATTTTGTGCCAGTATTCATTTTTGTTATTTTTATTTCCCTAAAAGCATTTGGGTATTCAACAAGCGCGGGAGTGCTAATATGAAGAACATTTTTTCGCTGTGTAATCTTTGCGAAGTGGTAATGTCCGCTTAATATTGCAACAACATTGCTATATTTATCAATAATTTTCAGATATTCATCAGCATTGCGCACCACATGAGAATTACTTTTAAAAGGTTCTACTACAGGAAAATGCTGTACAATTATTACTTTTTTATCAAGATTGTTTTTTAATTGATTCTCTAGCCAAACAAGCTCATCCTTTGGAAAATAACCGTTAGCAGTAATTTCATTATCAATTACTCCGTCTAAAAAAAGAAGTAAGAAATTTTTCTTTGGGGTGTAAGAATAAAAAAGAGGATGATTTGCAGGATAGTATGAATTTTGATTGTCGAAACAAAGATTTTTTCTGTCTAATAATTTTGAATTTTTAAGCCAAAGTGTTGTAACATCAAGTTTTGAAAGCCCGCCCAAAATACCAATATCATGATTTCCCGGTGCATAATACCAGGGTATACATAATTTATTTGCAATATTTAAAAATTTTAAGAATTCATTTTTATCTGAATGGTTAACAATATCTCCTGAGAAAACAACCAATTCGGCTCCCGTTAAATCATAGACCTTTGATATAGCATCATTAAGAAAATCCCTGGAAAATTCCAGCATTCTTTTTGAGTTGCTTTTTGTTTTAGTATCAAAATGAACGTCGCTAATTTGTACAATATCCAGAGTATTATCATTAAGTTTAAATAAATCAATAGGGCGGGCTGAAACTACTGCAATAAACAGAAAGAATAAAACAACGCAAAATGTTGATTTAATAAATTTATTTTTAGTTTTAAGCATAAATTTCTTTCAAAAATTAAGTAATGGAAAATTTTTATCATTTTTTAATTATAATATTAACAAAATTAAGACTTGATAAGCAATTTTTATGAAATAATATAAAAATAAAATAATGGAGAGGTGCCAGAGTTCGGTCGATTGGCGTCGCCTCGAAAGCGAATGGGCCGCAAGGCCACAAGGGTTCGAATCCCTTCCTCTCCTTTTTTTATTCCTCTGTCATGATGACATTCAAAAAAGGAAATAAGATCTATGAATAAATATGTAGCTCCCGAGTTCGAAGAAACATTATTTACTTGTCCGCATTGTGGAGGTTTAACTTCTCAATTTTGGCAAGAACATAGTCATTATGAGAATGATGAAATTGATTGGAGAAACAATCAATGGACTTCTTCTAGAATTTCGACAGCAAAATGTTCAGGATGCGAAAATGCCTCGATTTGGTATTATAAAAAAATGATTTATCCTGTTTTATCAACAGCACCCCTTCCACATGATGATATGCCGGAAAATGTTAAAAATGATTATTTAGAAGCGAGAGAAATTTTATTAAAATCTCCTAGAGGTGCTTGTGCTTTATTAAGATTAGCTTTAGAAAAATTATGTAATGAATTAGTCGAAGGCAACCAAAATTTAAACTGCAAAATTGGTAAATTAGTAAAGAGTGGATTATCTTCTAAATTACAAAAAGCTTTTGATTTTGTACGTATTACTGGAAATGATGCTGTTCATTCTATAGGAGAATTAGACGTTCAAGACAATCCTGAAATAGCTCAAGCATTATTTACTCTCATTAACATAATTATTAAAGAAATGATTACTGAACCCAAAGAAGTAAATGAACTTTTCAGCTTAATTCCAGGAAATAAACTTGAAGCGATAGAAAAAAGAGATACCGTAAAATAAATGAAAATAGCACTTTGCCAAATAAATACAAAAGTCGGTGACCTGCAAAGAAACACCGACTTGATAATAAAAAATATTAATAAAGCAAAAGAAAAAGAAATTGACCTTATAGTCTTTCCAGAATTGGCAATTACAGGTTATCCGCCTAAAGACCTGCTTGATTTTGATTGTTTTGTAAATGACAACTTGAAATTCCTCGATAAAATAAGAGCTGCTTCAGAAAATATAGGTATAATTTGCGGATACGTTGATATAAATAAAAGCCCTACCGGCAAAAAATGCCATAATGCGGCTGCTTTCATAAATAACGGCGAAATCATCGCTAAATATTATAAGCGTTTATTGCCTTTTTATGATGTTTTTGACGAAACCAGATATTTTGAACCAGGACATCAAGAGCTTGTTATAGATTTTAAAGACAAGAAGCTTGGCATTACAATATGCGAAGACTTATGGAACGATAAGGATTACTGGAAAAGACAGTTGTATCATATAGACCCAGCGGAAAAACTTGTTAAAGATGGTATTGACGCTATTATCAATATATCCGCATCACCATATTTACTTAATAAAGAAAAAGACAGATTTTCTATATTGAAAAACACTTCTGTGAAAAATAATATTCCTATTGTTTACGTAAATCAGGTTGGTGGAAATGATGACCTTCTTTTCGATGGAGTAAGCTTTGTCATAGACCAAAAAGGCGAAATTAAATGTCTTTGCAGGGATTTTGAAGAAGATTTTTCTGTTTATGACATTGATTCAAACACCGGTGAATCTCATTATATTTCTCAAACAGAAGAAGAAAGCCTTTTTAAAGCTTTATGTACGGGAATTAAAGATTATTGCGGAAAAATAGGATTTAAAAAAGTTGTTTTAGGTTTATCAGGAGGAATCGATTCAGCGGTAACCGCTGCGCTTGCAGTTTGCGCTTTAGGAAAAGAAAATGTCACAGGAATAACTATGCCCAGCATGTATTCCAGCGAAGGAAGCGTGAGTGATTCGGAAATACTCGCTAAAAACCTTGATATAGAGTTTTTAAATATACCAATTATCAATATGTTCAATTCCTACATAGATACTATTCAGAAAGAACACGGCAGGACTGTAGATTTAGCGGAAGAAAATCTTCAGGCGAGAATAAGGGCAAATATTTTAATGATGCATTCAAACAGATACGGGCATTTACTTTTAACCACAGGAAATAAATCAGAATTATCCGTTGGATATTGCACACTTTACGGAGATATGTGCGGAGGATTAGCTGTACTTTCAGATGTTCCAAAGGTTATGGTTTACAGATTAGCAAAATATATTAACAGAATTAATGAAATAATCCCTGAAGATACAATTACAAAACCGCCTTCTGCAGAACTAAGACCTGATCAAAAAGACATGGATTCTTTGCCACCTTATGAAATTCTTGATGACATCTTAAAAATGTTTGTGGAAGAAAACAAATCAATTAAAGAAATGTCGAAAAAGTACCCTGAAGAGCTTGTTAAAGATATAGTAAAAAAAATTAACAACTGTGAGTACAAAAGAAGACAAGCTGCACTGGGGCTTAAAGTTACAACCAAAGCTTTTGGTGCAGGAAGAAGGTTTCCTATTGTACAGGGTTACGATTTTTCAGGAAATGAACAGTCATTAATTTGAATAGCCAAGTAAAAAGATTAAATAACCGTAAATATGTTAGTTTTATTCATATATTGTAACCATTAACAAAGTTTTCAAGGTATGTATGTTATACTACATATGTGTACATAATATTTAGTGTGTATTTGCAGAATGTAAAAGTTGTATGAATTTATATGGCATTCGAAAACAAAAAGCTGGATTCAAAAAACCTTGATAATATAAGTATTACAGCATTCAGGATTCTTTCCATTCTGAACATTCTCTTAAAGGAACCTTTAAGCGAGGATGATATAAATCAAAAAATACAGGAAAATATTGAAGGTGCCAGAAATTTATCAAATGACACAATCTGCATTTATATAAACACTTTGAGATCAATCGGCTGCGAAATTTCAAGACCATCAAAAAATACCGACTATAAATATATCTTAAAGTCCCATCCCTTTAAACTAAACCTTTCTAATGATGAAATTAATACTATTATTGAAATAAGAAAGTACATATCAACTTTGGGAAACTGGAAATTAGCCGTAGAAATTGACGATTTGTTTAATCAAATTCTTAACCTTATTAACCCTGAAAGCAAAAAAATTTTTTTATCTGCCAAAAAATCAACTTTATGTCGTGAAACCAATATTGAAAATATATTACCAGAACTAAATTTAATAGAAAAATATTGCAACCAAAACAAAGACATAATGCTTATTTATAATTCTCCAAACTCCGGTGAAAAAGAAATTTGGATAAAAGCAGAAAAATTAACACTTGAAAACGGCTCATTCTACTTATGGGGTTATAATGAGGAGCTAAATGAAACATTATATCTTAGATTAGACAGAATAAAATCTATAAAAACAGTTAATATTGTAGAAAAAAACAAAATCAATAAAACTTTTGAAGTAAAATATAGACTTACAGGAGATTCGGCATTTTCATTTGTTCCTTCTGAATCTGAAAAAATTCTTGAAAAAAATGATACTAATCTGATTGTGCAGGCAAAAATAAATAATAAATTCAACTTTATACAAAATACCTTGGCTTATGGACCAGACTGCATAATTATATCTCCGGAAAACATAAGGGAAGAAATAATTCTCAAGCTTAAAATGATGGCAGAAATACACAAAGATATTAGTACAACATAGCTTTTAGTGGGTTTATGAATAAAAGAATTAAGATAAGCGCAACAGCATATAGAGTTTTGCTTTTATTGCTTCATCTAAACGATGGGCAGGGAAAAGTCGATTATCTCAACAATATATTTTCTTCTGATCAATATACAGAAAGATACTTTTCAAAAGAGGTAATATTAAAGTATATAAGCACTTTAAGAACTGCAGGTTATGACATTTCCAAGCCAACTGCGGCAAACAATTATAATTATGAACTTAATAAATCGCCGGTACTGATAGAATTAAGCAACGAACAAATAAAAAACCTTGCGGTGATGCTTTGTTATGCAGAAAGCTTGCATCAAAACAAAATAATTGATAATTACAATAATTTTTTGAAAAAAATAAAAAAATTTATTCCTGATAAACAGGTTCAACTTTTAAATAGAGAACTAAAAAAACAGCGTGAGAATTTGGAAACAGATTTTTTCAAACATGCTCCTTTTCAAGAACTTATTAAAAAAATTGAAAATTTTCAATCAGCTAATCAAAGAGTTTCTATTAAATACAAACTTCCTTATAATAATGAAGAAAAACAAATTATTTTAGAACTAAAAAATATAAAATATAACAAAAAAGAGGTTTATATTTCAGGATACAACCCCATATCTGAACAAACACACTCTATTAAACTTAACCAAATTGTTGATATAAAACAATTACCAACAAAATCACAATACAATGAGATATTACTTCCTGTATCATTCAAACTTAAAGGGAATCTGGCAAAGGTTTATAGACCTTACGAAAACGAAAAAATTACATCCACAGATGAAAAATCTAACACAATAACCGTTACAGCACATATAGACGACAATGATGCACTAATAAAAAGATTATTAAAATATGGCGAAAATTGTGAAATTATTTATCCAAAGCATGCCAAAAACGACATGATTAAAATAATTAACCAGTCTCTTAAAAATTATGAGTAAATTTATTCATAATTTTAAAAATTTTAAAACTGTAAGAATAAAACAAAGAGTGTCTTTTTAGAAAAAAATACACGCGCATTCTTTTGTTGTGATTTTTTATACTTTAATAAACACCAAAAAGACTTTTTCAAGGGTTTTTCGACTAATAATAAGTTTTTTCAAGAAATATAAAATAATGTTAAAATCATTTCATTATTATTTTTACTGTACTTTTTATTGTAGTAAAGTAAAATCAATAATGAACATTAAAATAGCCTGGTTAGTCATTAATTTTTATTTATTTCTTAAGCTACCTTGGAGGGATCATGACAGCAAACGAAGTAATTGACAGGGAAAAAGAAGACATTTGTATCACTCCTGCATTTATTGGAAAATTTACCAACATTTTCAGAAAGAAAAATCCTGATGCTTTAATTAATTCAGCTAATAGTAATAAGTTAAAGAGATCTTTAACTGCTTTCGACTTAACAATACTGGGCATAGGCGGCGTTATAGGTGCCGGAATCTTTGCTCTTTCAGGAACTGCAGCTGCAGGAAGTTCCACTCACGTTGGAGCAGGTCCGGCAGTTATGATTTCTCTTATACTTGCAGCTACTGCTTGTTGCTTATCTGCACTATGTTATGCAGAATTTGCAGCTATGATACCGGTAGCTGGAAGTGCTTATACTTACACCTATGCTACCTTAGGAGAAATTGCGGCATGGTTTATAGGCTGGATGCTTATGCTTGAATATGCAATAGGAAATATTACTGTTGCAAGCAGCTGGTCAGGATATTTAATGAATTTTCTAAAAGGTTTTGAAGGAGTTTTACCTAATTTTATTACCAATCCTCCATTATGGCTTATTCATCCATACAGTATTGCTGCTGAAAAATTCAAAGCCGCAGGGCTTGATCCAGCATTAAATATACCTCATTTAGGACCAATACCTATAAGTATGGATTTGCCCGCAATTTTTATTATCGCAGTTGTTACAGCATTTTTATATGTAGGAATTAAAGAAAGTACCAAAATGGCTTTCACTATGGTTGTTGTAAAACTTATTGTGATTTGTCTTTTTATCGGAGTTGGAGCATTTTATGTAAAGCCTGATAATTGGGTTCCATTTGCTCCTAACGGAATGAAAGGAATTTTTGTAGGAGCATACCTTTTATTCTTTGCATATATCGGTTTTGATGCGGTTTCAACAGCGGCAGAAGAAACAAAAAACCCTCAAAGAGATTTACCAATAGGTATTTTAGCTTCACTTGCAATATGCACTGTTCTTTATATGGCAGTTGCTGCTGTATTAACCGGAATGGTTCCTATGAACATGATTGACACACACGCACCTATAGCAGCTGCGATGAAGACAGTAAACCAAAATTGGATTGCAGGATTTATTTCAATAGGCGCAATAGCTGGCTTAACTTCTGTTTTATTAGTTTTACAGCTTGGCGCTTCAAGAATTCTTTTTGCAATGTCCAGAGATAAACTTTTACCGGGTGTATTTTCCAGAATTCATTCTAAATTTCATACACCTCATATTAATACAATTATACTCGGAAGCATGATAGCCTTATTAAGTTTGGTTTTAGACCTTAATGCCGCTGCTGAACTTTGTAATATCGGAACATTTACAGCATTTTTAATGGTTTGTGTAGGAGTTCTTGTTCTTAGAAAAACTGACCCTGGTAGACACAGACCTTTTAAAGTTCCTTTTGCACCTGTAACACCTGCTTTAGGGGCACTAATATGTCTAGTGTTGATTATTTTCGGATTGCCTTCATTCAAAACACTTATAATGTTCGGTATATGGATTACTATTGGAATGACAATATATTTCACATACGGGTTTAAAAAGGTTTCCAGAGAACATTTAACAGAAGAAGATACAGAAATCCTGCCTTTAACTTAAATGAGAAATCATCCAATGGCTGTAAAAACAAATATTAATGAATTTTTGGAGCTATATGAACTTCCTCTTGAAGAGCTTATAGGGATTTCATCAAAAATAACTCAACAAAATTTCAAAAACAAAGTGGATTTTTGCAGTATCGTAAGTGCAAAAACAGGCAAATGCGGAGAAGACTGTAAATACTGCGCTCAAAGTTCTCATTACAGAACAAATATAGAAACACATTCTCTTATTTCACTTGAAGAAGTAAAAAAATGTGCCATAAGTGCCAGAGAAAATGGAGTAACAAAGTTTTCCATTGTTACATCAGGAAGAAACCCTGAATCTGAAGATTTTGAGAAACTTCTTGAGATGATTTCTCTTTTAAAAGAAATCGGCGGTTTTATGGTTTGCGCTTCTCTTGGTATTTTAGATGAAAAAGAACTTTTAGAACTAAAAGAAGCAGGCCTTGAAAGATATCATCACAATATAAATACATGTAAGTCTTATCACAATGAAGTATGCACGACTCATTCATATCAAGACAGAATAAATACTATAAATTTAACAAAAAAATGCGGGCTTGAAGCTTGTTCTGGAGTTATTATAGGAATGGGAGAATCCAGACAACAAAGATCAGAAATGGCTGCCGAACTTGCAGAACTCAGACCCGCCAGTATTCCTATAAATTTTCTCTACCCTATAGAAGGAACTCCCTTTGAAATTCATACTGATTCGATTGACGCAGAGGAAATACTTAGAACTATAGCCATTTTTAGAATTGCAATGCCTGAATCAGAACTAAGATACGCAGGAGGCAGAGCTTTAAGATTTTCTCCGAAATATCAGGAACTTGGTTTAAAAACTGGTATCAATGGTATCCTTGTAGGAAATTACCTTACTACTATAGGCATAGAACCAAAAGACGACTTGGATCTTCTTAAAAGAAGCGGGATGGAGTTAAAAATTTGATTAATTATTTAAAAGGCACATTGATTTCAAAAGTAGAAGACGGTCCTTTTGGTTGTAATATTACTGTTGAAGTTAACAATATCGGCTATATTATTACCACTAACAAGAAAGTGGTTTCTTTGCTTCCTGAAGAAGGCAATATAGTTACTATATATACTTCTTTAATCCATAGAGAAGATAATATGTCTTTATGCGGGTTTAATACAAGAGAAGACAGAGACTTATTTAACATTTTACAAAGTGTTTCAGGTATTGGTGTAAAGGTTGCTCTTTTGTTGCTTGGGGAATTAGGCGCATATCGCCTTGTAAGCGCAGTTATAAGCGGCGATGCAAAAGCTCTTTCTAAAACAAAAGGTGTTGGTCCAAAGATCGCTCAGAGAATTATTCTTGAACTTAAAGATAAAATGACTAACTGGCGGGAAAAAGTTGTCTTGAAACCTTCTGAAATAACCAAAATTGATGATATTGAAATTAATCAAAGTTATATAGAAGCCGAAACCGTACTTCTTTCCCTTGGCTATACAAAAAAAGAATCTGCTGAAAGCCTTAAAAACACCTTGCCTTTAGCTAAAAATAAAGAAGATTCAGAAGAACTTTTGCAGCTGTCACTGCAATGGCTGGTATCAAAGGAAGGGTAATCTCTTATGGCAGAAATTAAAACCATAGCAGTAATAGGATTGGGGCTAATCGGAGGCTCAATATTAAAAGGTCTGAAAGATAAAGGCTTTGAATTATTAGGAATAGCAAGAAGGAAAGAAACTATAGATCAAGCCCTTGCTGAAAATATTATCAATAAAGGCTCTACAGGCATTGAGTTGGCTTGCAAAGCCGACTTGATTTTTGTTTGTACTCCTATTAATAAAACCATTGAAACAATAAATCTTTTAAGCTCAAAAGTAAAACCTGAAACAATAATTACTGATGTAGCCAGTCTTAAAGGCGAAATACTTGACTTTATTAATACAATCCAATCTCCTGTTAGATTCATAGGAGGTCATCCTATGGCAGGAACTGAAAACAAAGGTCTTGATACATCCTCTGAAAATCTTTTTGAGGAAGCAAAGTGGGTTTTAACCCCATCAAAATGGTCTAATCAAGAAGATTTAATCAAGCTTAGCTCTGTTATAGAAAAATTAGGAGCAAAAATTGTAATTACAGATCCTATTCAACACGATAAAGCGGTTGCTCTTATCAGCCATATGCCTTTATTTTTGAGCCAATCATTGTTTGGGATGGTTAAAGCTTATCCAGACAAAGATATTTCAGAACTGGCATTAACGTTGGCATCCAGCGGGTTTAGGGATATGACACGGCTTGCTACAACAAATCCCGAACTTTCTAAAGATATGCTCATTCAAAATAAAGAAAACGTTGTTGCAGCTGTAAAAGAATTGAAAAAATATCTTGATGAATTAGAAAAAGAACTTATTGAAAACGAAGAAAATTTTGAAAAAACCATTGAAAAAACAGCTTCTCAAAGAAAAAAAATGTATTCTTCTGAAGGAAAAAATGTATTATAATTTTATCTTAAATCTCAAAAGGAGTTTTATAAATGTCTAAAGAATTAAAAAAATATGTAGAAACAGCCTTGTTACAAGGCTTATCAAAAGAACAAATTAAAGAAAATCTTACAAATGTCGGATGGCCTAAAAGCCTTATAGATAAAATTCTATCCAATTTTAGCGGTTTGGATTCTTGTGGATTAATTATTCCAGCACCAAAGCAACAGTTTAACCAAATTGTCAAAGATATTTTTGTTTATTCTATTGTATTTATAACATTAACAATGTCTTCTTTTGCAGCAGGAACGTTATTATTTAAATTTGTAGATTACTTGTTTAAAGATTATTTAACACAATCAAAGTATTCTTCTATGGCTGTTAGTTGGGCGATCTCTCAATTAATTGTTGCTTTTCCTGTATATGCTTTCCTTTCTTTGCATATTGTAAAAGATCTTATAAAAAATCCTGAAAAAAGAGAATCTCTTATAAGAAAAATGATGATTTATCTTATCCTTTTAATTACTGCAATTACAGGAATTACGGATTTAACATCCGTTTTATCAAACTTCTTTAGAGGAGAACTTTCTTTAAATTCATTTCTAGATGCTTCTGTTGTTTTTGTAATTGCAATGCTTATTTTCAGCTATTATCTTCATGAAATGAAACAAGATGATTTATTCATTAAAGGAAAAAAACTGTAATGGAAAATAATAATAATTTACAAAAAACACTATTACCTGAAATACTATTTACAATAAGCTGTTTTGTTGTATTAACAGCTATTATTGCAGGCATAATAATTACAGGAGGTCCTGAAAAACAAAGAAAAATTCGTCTTGATGAAAAAAGAGTTAATATAATAAGAAATTTATCCTATGAAATAAGAAGTTATTACAATTCAAACTCAAAACTTCCTTCAAATTTAAATTTTATTTCTGATTCAACAAAGTTTAGTGATCCTAAAACTAACAAATTACCTGATTATTCAATTATAAATGACACAAAATTCAAAATTTGCACAAAATTTGAAACATCTAGTTTTGACCTTAATAAAACATATAGCTATGACTACAATATTAAACATCCTTCAGGTTATTTTTGCGCAATTTATGAAAAAACAAAAGATAAATATGTATTTTTTAAACTTGTAAATAATGATTTATAGGGAAAATTAAATATTTTATGACAAATTCTGTAAAAAAAGGGACTTTATTTGTAATTTCAGGACCGTCAGGCGTTGGAAAAGGCACTCTTGTTTCAATGCTTCGCGAAAAACATCCTGAGATAAAACTTTCGGTGTCTGCAACAACCAGAAATCCTCGACCTGGAGAAATTAATGGCACTCATTATTTCTTCTTAACAAAAGAAGACTTCAAAAACAGAATAGAATTAGGTGAATTTCTTGAATGGGCAGAATTTTCGGGAAATTTATATGGCACAAACAAAAATTTTGTTGAAAAAATGCTTAAAGATGGTCAAAACATAATCCTTGAAATTGAAGTTCAAGGAGCGCTTCAGGTAAAAAATAAGCTAAAAGATGTTATTTTAATATTTATAGAGCCGCCTTCTTTTGAAGAATTAAAAGAAAGGCTTATTAAAAGATGCACAGAGACAGAAGAAGAAATTCAAAAGCGACTGGCTATTGTCAAAAAAGAACTTGAACAGAAGCATGAATTTAATTATGTAATGATTAATGATAATCTTGATACAGCTCTTCAAAATCTTAAAACAATTATTTTAAGAGAAATTGATGGGATAAAAAACAAATGACACTATCCGGAAAAAAAATCATAATAGGTATAACAGGCGGCATTGCGGCATACAAAACCTGCGATTTAATTAGAAAATTGATAAAGCTTAACGCTGATGTAAGAGCTGTAATTACGCCTGCTGCAAAAAAATTTGTGACCGAAACCACATTGAGGACACTCACAAGAAATTCCGTTTACTGCGAGCAGTTTGATGTTCCTGAATGGAAGCCTGAGCATATAAGTCTTGCCGACAGCGCCGATTTATTCTTAATCGTGCCTGCTTCTGCAAATACTATAGGAAAAATGGCAAACGGAATATGTGATAACCTTCTCACTTCATTAATTGCGGCTTTTAATAAACCTGTTATTCTTGCACCGGCGATGAACTGTAATATGTGGGAAAATTCTTTTGTACAGGAAAATATTGTAAAGCTTGAAAAAGCCGGGTTTTATATAATTCCGCCTGAATCAGGAGAATTAGCATGCGGATATGAAGGAACGGGAAGACTTGCTGATATTGGCAAAATACTGGAAAAAGCATTGGAAATCCTTAGTAAAGAAAAGTTTTTACAAGGTAAAAAAATAATAATTACAGCAGGTGGAACAAAAGAGCCTATCGATCCGGTAAGATACATTGGAAACAGAAGCTCGGGAAAAATGGGAATTGCTTTAGCTGATGCGGCTTATAGTTTTGGTGCGGATGTTACTCTTGTTTCCACAATAAAAGTTGATAAACCTTATAAGATTATAAATCTTTCCACAGCTATGGAAATGCTTGAGACTGTTAAAAACGAATTTTCTCAGGTTGATGCTTTAATAATGGCGGCGGCTGTCGCTGATTTCAGAGTTAATAGTACTTCTGATCATAAAATAAAAAAAGGCGAAAAAGAAAATATAACTCTTGAATTAGTCAAAAATCCTGATATATTAAAAGAAATTTCTAAGATAAAAAGAGATAACCAAGTATTAGTAGGCTTTTGCGCGGAAAGTCAGGACTTAATCGAAAATGCCAAAAAGAAAATTGGAAGCAAAAATCTTGATTTTATTATAGCTAACGATATTTCTGATAAAGAAATCGGGTTTAACAGCGATTACAATGCTGTTACAATTATAGACAAATTCATGAACGAAATTAAAATTGACAAAACACTTAAAAAAGAGCTGGCAAAGATTATTTTAAAAGAGATTTTTAAATAAAATATGACTAATTTAAATAAAATAATTGAAAAAATTGAGAAATTTGCCCCGCCGGAGCTTGCAAGCGATTGGGACAATTCAGGTTGGCAGGTTTATCTTGGTAATAATTCAGTAAGCAAAATACTTCTTGCTTTAACCTGCACGATTGATATCGTTGAACAGGCGATAAAAAACAACTGTAATTTAATAATTTCACATCATCCATTGATTTTCGAGAAGATTAATAATATTTCAACCGAGAATAATGCTATTTTGCCCGTAATTAAGGCTATACAGAACAATATTCAGGTTTATTCTGCGCATACAAATCTAGATTCTGCGCAGGGCGGAATTGCAGATAAGCTTGCAGAGTTATTAGACTTGAAAGATATTATGTTTCTGGTGCAAATACCGGAAGATTTCAGGCTTGGAAGAGTTGGAGAACTTGAAAAAGAAAAAGAACTTAATATATTTATCAAAGAACTGAAAGAAATCCTTAAAATAGACAAAATAAAACTTATAAATCATTCAAACAAAACTAAGGTCAAGAAAATTGCCGTGATCCCTGGAAGCGGAACAAGTTTTATTCCAAAAATAAAAGATATTGATGTTCTCATAACCGGAGACGTGAAATACCACAACGCTTTGGATGCAAAAGATTTTATTGTATTAGATGCAGGGCATTTTGAAACAGAAAGAATTATTCTGCCTGTTTTAAAAGATCTTTTGAATGAATTTTCTATCGAAGCGCTTATAGCAGAAGAAAATCCGCCATGGACAATTTTATAAATAAAAATTTTGGAACTTTTAAATTGCAAATGCGTCAAAAATTTTTGAATGCCGTATTTGCCAAAGCCTTTTTAAATAAAAAGGCTTTTTCTTTTTACGGTGAAGCGAAAGTATTTTTCAGTTAAAATAATATTATGAAAAAGATTGCAATTCATACACTTGGATGCAGGGCAAATCAGCTCGAATCCTCTATAATTTCTGATAAATTTATGGAACTTGGCTGGGAAATCATAAAATTTAGCGAAGTTGCAGATGTTTATGTAATCAATACCTGCTCCGTAACCGGAAAAAGCGATAACGAATCAAGATATTACGCGAGAAAAGCAAAAAAAACAAACCCTGATGCCAAAATAATTCTTTGCGGATGCTACACACAGGTTTCCCCTGAAGAAGCTGCTCAGCTTGATGAAGTTGATCTGGTTCTAGGAAACACCGAAAAGCTTGAAATAGCCGAATTAATCACAAATGGCAAAATTTTTGAGCAGGAAAACAAAATCTATGTTTCTGACATTATGCAACAAGATAAATTTCAGGACAAAGTTGTTTTTTCAGCCTCCGGTAGAACCAGGGCTAATATTAAAGTTCAGGACGGCTGCAATTTCAGATGCTCTTACTGTATAGTGCCTTATGCAAGAGGAAAAAGTAGAAGCAACGAGCTGCAAAATATAATTAATCAGGTTAATGAAATTACAAAACAAGGGTTTCAGGAATTAGTACTTTCAGGAATACATCTTGGTCAATGGGGGCTTGATTTAACTCCTAAAACCCACCTTGCTGATTTAATTAAAGAAATTGAGAAAATAGAAAGCTTGAAAAGATTCAGATTAAGCTCAATTGATCCTATGGAATTTACTGATGAACTTATAGAAACTATTACAAATTCCGAAAAATTCTGTCGTCATTTACATATTTCTCTTCAAAGCGGAAATAATGAAATATTAAAAGCCATGAGAAGGCGCTATAATGTTGAATATTACAACAAATTAATCGAAAAGCTTGACAAAAACATTCCTGATATAGCAATAGGAAGTGATATTATAATCGGGTTTCCGGGAGAAACCCAAGAACAATTTGAAGACACTTGCGAAAACCTGAAAAAACTTCCTATAAGCTATATTCATGTGTTTTCTTATTCAAAAAGAAAAGGTACTCCGGCGGGTTTAATAGAAAATCAGGTACCTGAAAATATAAAAAAAGAAAGAAATAAAAGGCTAACAGAGCTTGCAAAGAAAAAAAATCTTGATTTCAGGGAAAGTTTTATCGGAAAAAACCTCGAAGTGCTTATTGAGCTTGCAAGAGATAAAAAAACAGGTTTGTTAAAAGGAATGACAGACAACTTTATTCCTGTTTTAGTTGACGGCTCGGATGATTTTAAGAATAAAATCGTAAGTGTCAAAATTAAAAAAGTAGAAGATACTAATACTTTCGGGAAATTTATTTAGGTAGAAACTTCTGATTCATTCTTATCTACATCTACAGAAGTATCAGATTCTTTGTTTTTATCTTTTCCAATTAAATATGCAGCAATTAAGGCAGTAATTGGTACGCAGAGGACTATTCCTATACTGCCGGTGATTGCAGATGCAATTTCAGCCGCAATTGAGTTCAAATTAAGCAATTTTATCAAGGGTGCATTTGAGGCCAATAGAACAAGCGAGAAGGCGCCTCCAATGTAAGCGAGAATCAAAGTGTTGGACATAGCCCCCATGATGTCTTTTCCGACGTTTAAACCAGATCTAAAAAGGTCTTTTGTATTAAGTGTATTATTTACATTTTTAAATTCATATATGCTACTTGCGATCGATATGCCTACATCCATTACTGCACCTAACGAAGCAATAATCATTCCCGCCGTTAAAAGCCCTGTATAGTCCAAATCAGGTCTATCTGCCCATAACATTACTGATTCCTGACTTCCAAAACCATTTAATGGCGCAAATTTTATTACAAGAGAGGACATTAATCCTGCTATTATCACGCTTAAAATCGTACCAATTGAAGCAGATAAGCTTTTTAAATTTATTCCTGACACAATAAACATTGTTGCAAAAGTAGAAATTATAGCTATAAACACTGTCATTAGTATTATCGGAAAGTTATTTAAAACAGCCGGAACCAGTACAAAAAATACAAGTACTACTGTTACCAAAATAGAAACTATTGACCTTAACCCCTGCATTCCTCCGATTATCATCAAGAGAGACAAAAATACTCCTACAAGTATCAATAAAACCGGAACTCTTTCCTGATCCGCAATATAAAAATCAACACCTTTAGGAGTTTCTTCAACACTTAAAATTACTCTGTTTCCTGCTTTAATTTTGATGTCATAAACAGGGTTAGAAGTAAGCTGATTATCGATTTTTACAATTTTCCCTTTATACTTCCCACTTAAAACCAGCACTTTTACAGTTTGTGTAATTTGTTCTGTATGAAAAGAATCTTCAAGTTCTTTATTGACTTTTTCAGAAATAATCTGCAAAACTTTTCCGCTCGAATAGCTGACATTAGTACCAGAAGGAGCATCTGGACTGTCTTCCTGCGCAAATGCCGGCACTATAAAGTAAAAAATACAAAAAACAAGCAAAATTATCTTATTCAGATTGTTTTTATTCAAAAAAAACATTCTCATTTTTCCTTAAAGATTAAAACAAACCTTTTTGAATGGAAGAAACAGGATACCCGAGATGCCTGTATGCCTCAGGAGAAGCTTTTCTTCCTCTTGGTGTTCTCGAAATAAACCCCGCCTGTAATAAATAAGGCTCGTAAACATCTTCTATAGTTCTTACATCTTCTCCAAGTGCTACTGCGATTGTTTCTATCCCAACAGGACCACCGTCATATTTTTCTATAAGAAGCTTTAAAATTTCTCTATCTGTAATATCAAGACCAAATTTATCAACTTTTAATAGATCCATAGCACTGTTGGCAACTTCAGACGTAATAATTCCATCTGCTTTAACCTGCGCATAATCTCTGATTCTTTTCAGCATCCTATTTGCAATTCTAGGAGTTGCTCTTGAACGGGAAGCTACAGTATAAGCTCCATCTTCGGTTATTTTAGCATTTAAAATCCCTGCCGTTCTTTTTACAATAAAAGTTAGTTCTTCTTTTGTATAAAATTCAAGCCTGTGTACTATGCCAAATCTATCTCTTAATGGTCCTGAAAGAGAACCTGCTTTTGTAGTTGCACCAACAAGAGTGAATTTTGGAACAGGAACTCTTAATGTCTTTGCAGTATGACCTTTTCCTATAGTTCTATCTATAGAGAAATCTTCCATTGCAGGATAAAGAATCTCCTCTGCTAATTTATTAAGCCTGTGAATTTCGTCTATAAAAAGAAATTCATTTGGTTTTAGGCTCATTAAAATTCCTATTAAATCTCTCGGTCTTTCAAGAGCAGGAGCAGCTGTTGTTTTAATTCTTGAACCCATTTCATTAGCAATTACAGCCGCTAAAGTTGTTTTTCCAAGCCCTGGGGGACCGTAAAAAAGCAAGTGGTCAAGCGGTTCATTTCTTTTTTGAGCAGCTTCCAAACTAATTTTAAGTGTTTCTTTAAGCTGGGACTGACCTATATATTCATCAAGAGTTTTAGGTCTTATATTATTTTCAAAATTCATGTCAAATTCATTTTCAGCCGGCAATACAGCTTCTCTGGATGAATTTTTTTTATTATCACTTATATCGGATTTTTGTAGACTTTCACCTTCTGATATAATAGCCAAGTTCTTAATCCTTTTTGCTTTTATATTGATGATTAATATTATATCTGAAAATTTTAATCAATCATACTTAAAAAAATAATAAACTCCGGATCAGCATTCCAGAGTTTATTATTTTTTTATATTATTTGTTTAACTTAAACTTTGCCTAGTACTTCAACTTTAACTCTAGATACACCCGAGGAAAGCATGCCTATTTCACTTGCTGCCACTTTTGAAAGGTCAATAATTCTACCTCTGATAAATGGTCCTCTGTCAGTGATTTTCACAATACATTTTTTGCCGTTATACAGGTTTGTTACTTGAACTACTGTGCCGAACGGAAGATTTTTATGTGCTGCGGTAAATTTATTATTACTGAAAACGCTTCCGTCAGCTGCAGATCTGCCATGAAATTTTCCACCGTACCAGGAAGCAAATCCTGTTTGCATAAAATCACCGTATTTTTGAACAAACGTTTCAGGTGTTTTCTTGATTGATCCTGTGAGCAATTGAAAATCTCTTACGATTCTTGCAACTCCTAATGAATCTCTTATATTATTTACCCATATAAAAGCAAGCTCTGATGGGGTCATTCCGTATTCTTTAGCAATACTTGAATCTACAGTAAATAATACCTTGTTATTGATTCTAATAATACCTGACCCGCTTTTAAAATCAGGAATTATATTTTCAGGATTTTCACCTGATTTAATAATACTATTTAAATTTTCTGCAACTATTTTAGCTCTTTGCTCTGTTGATAAACCACCGGCAGGATTGGTAATTCTTAATACTTCATTTTCTCCTATGTAAACAGAAACCGGTGTATATTCACCTTTTTTCTCTTTACTAAAAACATATCTTGCTTTAATGAAATTACCTACAGGGTTATCATTTTTTGTTGAATGATAAATCGCGGATTTGTCATTGTTTGTTGCTGTTTCGGTAGTACTTGTTGCTACCGAATAAGAATAGCCTGTCAAAAATATAGTTAAAAAGGTTAAAGTTATTGCTAAACAGATACTCTTTCGACTTTTCATATTTTTAAACTCTCTTTTTGTAACCTTGATTCTCTTATTAAATTTGGTGATAAAGAACTGTCAAGTTCAACAGGGCATAATTCAAAAAATAGCAAACTCCAAGCCCTGTAAGAAAAATCTTATTTTTGTTTTTATATACAAAAAGAGGTCTTATACTTTTTTTTGAATTTGAATTTCCCTGATTATAAAAGGGGAAAAACCATAAATTGTTTTTATAATAATAATGGATAAATAAAAATGCTTAACATTTTGTTACAAATCTATTTTTTAAAAAACAATTTATGGGTGCAAGCAACTAATTTTAAAAGATATAAAGATTTTACACAGCTATTTTGTTAGTATTAAATATACATTCAAGAAACATGTAATACTTCTTTGTTTTATTGGACAAGGTAAAACATCTATCGATTTTAAAAATGGATATTGTAATTGGTTTTAGACAAATTCAGCGGACTAAAGTCCGCTGAATAATAGGTATTTAAAATTATAAATTACGATAAGCTTATATAATTAAACTTTTGCAAGTTTGTCCTGAACAAAAGCCTGTAAATTAGGGTCTTTAATCCTTGATAAAAGAATATTTTTATCAATTTGTCCGGTTTTTCCTATTTTTGCAAGCGCAGAAATAGCCTCACAAACAACAGCTTCATTTTCATCCTGTTTTAAAGCCACCCTGATTAAATGAGGTGCACTATCTTCTAGCCCAAGCTCATTAATTACAGTCAATGCTGCAAGTTTTCTCTTGGTATCATCTGTATTAAGCTCTTTATAGAGATTATGAATTTGCTTATCCCAAAAATCTTCTTCTTCATAAATCAACAAATGATAAATTTCGTCAAGTTCAGCAAGAATATCTCTTTCTTCGTCATAAGTATACTGAGAATTTTCCATGAACATTGAAAATTTCTGTCTTGCTTTAATTAAAAGCTGGGCATATTTGCCATCAAGCGAATCTTCTGTATCCTCTGTCTCTTTTTTTACAAGATTTATGAGGCTTTCCATACATTCAAAAATTTTAAAATCAAGAATAACTCCCATAGGCCAGATTTCAGGGATCCCTGTAATTATGTTATCCAGCGCCTCAAGCGCTAACAATTTTGTTTTTTCATCTTTTGCTAAAAATAAAGTATGTATATCAGTTAACATAGCTATTTCACCGGCAATCAGTTCTGCCATGTTTGAACTGGACATGGCTTCCAATATAGCTATTGTGGCTTCCTGATTACCATAATTTGCAAGAAATTGTGCTGCTTCTATCTTTTCCCATTCGTCATCTGATTTAAGAGTGTTTAAATAAAATTCGTAAGACTGTTTGTGTTCCAGATTGCCTAATGCTTCCGCCACATTATTTCTAAGTGGCAAATAATATTTTTTCGAAGCTTCAAATAAGGCTTCTGCTGCTTCAGGTTCATTTACATGACAAAAATATCTTGCTGCATAAGTTTGCTCTTCAACAGTACCATTTTTAAGAATCTCTATCATTTTATAATTTAACTCGGGTGATGAAAATTTACTTAAAGCCTCAGCTATATAGTCATCCCAGTCACCTTCATGTTTTTTAAAAAGATTAAATACGTTTTCTAAATTATCTTTATTTATCGCCTGAATTAGCATTTGTCCTGCTTTTTCTTTTATATAACTAAAAAGAACATCCGTGTTTTCCATTAAACACTGCCATGCTTCAATATCAGAATTGTTTATAATACTTTCAGCAGCCCTGCGAGCTTTTTCATTATTTTTACCCAACAACTCAGATGTGGTCGAATTTGGTAAATTCATTAAAATACTCCGTTAAGTAATAACATTATTTTAAATTTTACCACTATTAAAGAATAAGGAATAAAGAAAATTTTTATTAAATACTTACTCCCAAATATATAAACATGTGGTTAATAAGACCTAAAAAAACTTCGTGTTAACATAACCAGCACCATAAGAAAAAGCAGGTAAATTTCAGAATAATGTATAGAAGTGCAGTAGAGCAAATAGGAGAAGGGGGCATAAATTTAATTAAAACCTTCTGGTATATTTCCAGAGGGAAAATTAATTATGAAGAAGTTGCCAGACAAATAGTAACCACAGGAATCGGTTCATTATTTATCGCATCAATAACTGCTTCTTTTGTCGGACTTGTTCTGACTTTACAGATTTCAAACCAACTACGACAATTTGGAGCTGAACATTTTATAGGCGCAATTGTTTCAAGTTCAGCAATAAGAGAATTAGGTCCTATAATTTCTGCTATAGTTGTATCAGGAAGAGTAGGGTCTGCTGTTTCAGCAGAAATAGGGAGCATGAAGTCATCTGAACAAATAGATGCTCTTATTGTATTTGGAATAGATCCTGTGAGATATTTAATAGTTCCAAGATTATTGGCTTCAGCGATAATTACTCCATTATTATGTTCATTATCAACTTTTCTTTGTATTATGTCTGGAATGGTTCTTGCAAATTCAGCATTTAATCTTAGTTTTGATACTTATTTGGATACAGTAAGATTAGTCAATACTACTTATGATGTTTCTGTAATGCTCTTAAAAGCCTGCATTTTTGGAATTACAATAGCAATTGTTGCAACGACTACAGGTCTTCAGGTCAGAGGCGGAGCAGAAGCTGTAGGTGAAGCCGCTACAAAAACTGTGGTATGGAATTATATTCTTATTTTTATCTTTAATTATTTTATTAGTTCTTATTTCTTTAGGGTTGGTTATGAATAATTTTGACAAAAACGAACCTATAGTAAGTTTTAAAAATGTTTGTGTAGCTTTTAAAAACACGCGTGTGTTAAAAGACCTCTCTTTTGATATATATCCGGGAGAAATTGTAACTATAGCAGGTCCTTCCGGTTCAGGAAAAAGTACTATTTTAAAACTCTTAGGAAATATTATTCGTATGGATTCAGGAGAAATAGTTGTTAACGCCTCAAGACTAGGCATGGCTTTTCAAAAAAGCGCACTTTTTAATTCTATGACCATCTGGAAAAACGTAGCTCTGGCTCTTGAAGAAACAACCAATTTAAGCAAAAAAAAAATAAGAAAAAAAGTAAAAGAAACTCTTGAAATGGTTTCCCTTTCTTATACAGAAAATATGTATCCTGATGAACTTTCGGGAGGAATGCAAAAAAGAATAAGTATAGCAAGAGCGCTTGTAGTTTCTCCTGAAATAATTCTTTATGACGAACCAAGCACCGGACTTGACCCGGGCATAGCATCAAAACTTGAAGATGACATGATTAAACTTCGTGATAAAACAGGGGTTACATCAATAGTAGTAACACACGATGTTGAAACAATTAAGAAAGTTTCAGATAGAGTATTAGTTCTTTATGACGGAAAAATAAAATGGGAAGGAACAAAAAATGAATTTATAACCGATAATTCTCCATATCCGAGAAGTTTTCGGGAAAGATGTACTATTGAAGATCTTTTATCCCAAACTTAAAATTTTTCAAAAATGTGTCATACAGTTATAAAATGAAGCGAAAAAACTCGAAAATATAACTATAATCAATACAAAAGGCGGAGGCATTTGTTTATGCTAAAAAAATCAGACAGTAAAAATATTATGTTCAAGGCAGGCTTATTTATAATTTTTACTTTGTCATTGTTAATATTCTCAATTTTATGGCTTAGATTTTTTTCATTAATCCCTGATAAAACAATCATAGTAAAATTTGCGGAAATCGGACCTGTTTCTACAGGTATTCCTGTATATTATCACGGTGTTAATATTGGAAAAGTGAGTGAACTGAATTTTTCTGATGATTACAAATATACTTTGGTCACAGCTTTAATATACAAAAAAAACCTGAATTTGCCTAAAAATGTTTATGCAGAAATCCGAACAACAGGACTTACCGGTCAATTATATTTGGAAATTTTATATCCTGATAAACCGTCCAAACAAACGCTTAAAGACGTTGATACTATAGAAGGACGACTTTCTGCGATTCAACTCGCACAAAAAGATCTGCGTTACATAGTTAAAAAGGGAATGATTAAAAGTATTGCAACAGGAGCTACTGATACAACTAAAAATGCTTCTGAAGCAAGTAAAAAATTGACCCGGGTTCTTACACTTACAGAAGAAATCCTAAATTCTAATCGGAATGATATTAGAACATTTGTCAGTGAAGCATCTTTAAGTGCAAGTGATTTTCATGTAGCAAGTGCTTCCATAAAAAATCTGTCCACTTCACCTGAATTACAACAAAATATAAAATCATCCGCATCTTATATACCAAAAAGTTCAAAGAAACTGGATAATATAACTGCTAATATAAATAAAATTACTGTTGACATAGATAAAGTTACAGGAAATCCTAAATTTCAGGAAGGTTTAATCAAGACAATTTCTGGAATAGGAAATATATCAGAAAGTCTTGATAAAGGAGATTTGAACTGTTTAATCAAAAAAACGTTGGAAGATACAGACAGAACGATTAACAGATATGACTGTATTGGAGGAAGTTTTAGTGAAATGATGAGTGAAAGATTTTTGCTCATGAGGCTTATGTTTGGAAAACCCGGAAAAAGTTTTCAAAAATGCACTAATTTGCAGTGTATTGAAGAAGAAAATTCCAAGTTAAACTCATGCCCTGCTTATTCCTGTCCAAACAGGTAAAAAAATTAACATAAATTTATATAAATATTGTTTTTTCATAAAAAAAGCAATTTCTTTCCAAAATCTGTTTTTAATTAATTAAGGACTACTTATGGAAAGAAATTGGAAAGATGACAGATTTAAATACAAATCAATATTTATATAAACAGCCTTATCTTCAAAACCAACCCGGTTATGGCGATAACAAATCAGGTTTTCCTATAAGCATTGACGATAAAAGATTAGACCCTGTAAAAGACAACTTTAAAACTAATCCTGTTGGAAAAGTCGTAAACAGTGCTACTTCATCTGACAAAGATAATAAAGACGGCTTGATGAAGATGCCGATACTTCTCGCACTGGGAAGTATTCCTACTTATCTTATAGATAAGACCTGCAAAAAATTAATTAAAGGCGAAAATTTTAAAGATTCTTTGCTTGGCAAATTAGTTAATAAAATTGACGCTTTTTCTAATTCAGCCACATCAAAAGTACCTGCTTTAAAAATGGACTGGGCAAAAAATGCTTTTGAAAAAGTAAAAAACGGTAATGGAATTTTAAGCCAGTTAATAAATGCGAAAGCGGCTAAGCCTGTTGTTAGCATGGCAAAAAGTATGGTTATGCCACAGCAAAACATGGTTTTAAAAGAACTGCTTGAAGAAGCAGTAAGCGTTTCAGGGCAGGACCCTAAAGCCATTGAAGGACTTGCAAAAGCTTTAGAAAACGGAACTAAAGGCATTAGCAAAAAAGCTTATAGAGAAGCTCTTAAATTAGTAGGAAATAATTCATCAGAAAAATTCATCGCACTTAAAAATAGGGCTCATTCACTTTCTAATATGAGCAAACGTTCTCCTTTATCAAAATTATTAGTCTACGGATACAACGGCGTAAGCAAAATTTTTAATATCGGAACAATGGGATCAGGCGTTAAAGGAAAAATGGGACCATTATTTGGCTTTCTTATGACTGCTTATTTCTTGGGTGAAACCGTTAAAAAAACCATAGATGCCCCAAAAGAAGAAAAAAGAAGTACACTTGCACATGGTGTTATAGTTGACTTTATTTCATCATGGCTATTGTTTGAACCAATAACAAAGTTTATGTATAAAGGAATCGGGGCTTTAAAAGCAGTTGAAGGCAAAGGTTTAAGTAAAATAATTACAAAACCTTTAAACTGGGCAGGTAAATTACTAAATACCGGTCTTAATATGAAACCCGCAACAACAACTTTAGGAAAAGTTCTTAACCGCGTTAAAGGAATAGGTGGCGGTGCCGGAAGATTTGCCTTGATGATGATGGTTTTATTCCCTATCGTGGATAAAATGGCAAGATTTGTATCTCACAGCATTTTCGGCAAACCCAATGCACTTCTTGCAAAAGAAAAAGCTGAAGCAGAATCGGGAAAAACAGAAAATGCAGCAACTTCAAACAATACTGATGATTTAAAAAAAGCTCTTGAACAAAATAAAGCAGGAATGATTACTGTTGCAGCAAAAAATCAAATAAATTCAACGGGCAATACTAATCCAATGATAGAAAAACACTTAAAAGAAAAAGAAGCCGCTTCTGTCGTAAAACCGGAGCCAGCTCAGGAAATACCCGTAAAACAGCAATATATCCCTTCAGATACCAGTAAAATTCAACAAGAAAATATTGAAAAAAAAGCAAAATTTGATGCAACACTGGCTAAAGTTGACAGTATAATTAAAAATGCAGAAAATGCTCTGAGTTCTAAAGAGTAACTGCTTTTCCTTTAGGATAAGAACCTAAAAATCTATAAAAATGTACAAGCGGTGCAATTTTGCCTATGACTTTCTGCACACTCTCATCCTCTATATGCCCTTCAAAATCAATAAAGAAGGTGTAATCTCCAAAAACTTTTTTGGATGGCCTTGATTCAATGTAAGAAAGATTTAAGTTATTTTCTTTAAATACCGTAAGAATATCAACAAGAGAACCCGGCTGATTACAAGCAGTCAAAGCTATTGAAGTCTTATCCTTTTCTGTTCTTTCAGGAACTTTTGCTCCGAGTGAAACAAAACGTGTTAAATTATCTTTTTCATCATTAATATTTTTGACAATTATCTTTAAACCATAAATTTCCGCAGCTTTTGAAGTACCAATAGCTGCAAAATTTTCAGGGAGGTCAATAAGTTGTCTCACAGCTTCTGAAGTGCTTGTCGCAGAAATTTTTTCCACACTGTCTTTTAAATTAGAAGCTATAAAATGCTGGCATTGAGCAATTGCTTCTGGTTTAGAAATAATTTTATCAATTTTTGAAATATCTTCAGCCTTGCTTATCAGGCAATGAGAAATAGGGACAATAATTTCTCCCGTAATCATAACCCGCGAAGTTGTTCTGGCGAGATTATCCAAGGTTTCCCGAACAATACCTTCAATAGAATTTTCTATCGGAACAACACCAATATTTCCGCTGTTATTGTCAACAGCTTCTATAACCTGCAAAATAGAGGCTTTTAATGTCTTATTCAACTGCGAAGCATGAGAACGCATAAAGCTTTCAGCGGCAATTTCTGTATAAGAACCCGCCGGTCCAAGATATATAATGTTAATGATTTCTGGAAATTCTGTCACTTATTATTCTAATTTCTTTTACATGAACTCATTTTTAACTTCTTGCATAAAGCTTGAATATTTAGATTCAAATGCAGTTACAATTGTCAATATTTTATTCTGAAATTCAAATTCATCCACAGAGTCCATACTAGGATCTTTTTTAAATTTAAAAAAGTTTTGTTCAATATCTTTAATAAAATATCTTCCTAAACAATCATTTGCATTTTTAAGTGCCAATTTTAATTCTTCAACAGATTTTTTTAAATTTTCACTTATAAGATTATTTCCTGTTTCATTTAAATAATTTTCAAAATCTTTAAGCTTCTTTAATTGATTTTCATAATAACAATTATTTCCAATAAGATTTTTCATTAATTCTTTTAAATCTATTTCTGAAAAAGTAAAAATGGCTTTTCGTGAAATCTTTTTATCATTTTCTAACCGTTTATTATGTTTTTCATAAAATGAGACTTTTCTTTTATAAACAACCATAAGAAAAATTGCAATTATTGTTGTATAACGCCAATAATATGCATTATCCCAAAGATTATTAAATAAAAAATCAAACATACCCGCTCCGTTTGTAGAACATAATACCATGTCAATCAAAATATATTCTCCTAAATTAAAACTAAACTATTTTTTTAAATAAAAATTTATTATATAACAGAATATATAAATTGTATTCACAATGGAATAATTTATCAAGAAATTTTTATTAAATTACTATTTATGAATTACATTATTATTAAACATACAATTAAATAGAAAGTTTTGCTTTTACGGTTAATCTATAATTAGAATATGAAATTTCCGCTTCTTTGCATAATTTATAAAGCTGGTCCTGAAAATCAACATAATTAAAATCAGGATCATGTTTTAAATCAGGGTATAGTCTATAAGCTTCCGGTATATGAATTTCAAAAAAATGTTCATCAAGAAATTTTAATAAAGTAGCTAAATTAATACAAAAATTTTGAACCGGCTCCTTAAGCACATTATTTAAATATTTATTTTCTTCGTGTTTAAAATAATTACAAAAGTCTTTTATTTTTTCAGATCTTGATTTATGAAATGTCTCATTTATAGATAATTCTATCAAAAACTCTTTAAGGAAATTTTCCGTCATTATTAGATCAGAGTTTATAAAAATACTTCTATCTCTCTCCATTTTTTCTTCTTTAGAGTGAAAAAATCTTATCTTTTTTTTATAAAAAATCAAAAGCAAAATAGAAAACATTGATATATAACGCCATACATCAACATTATCCCAAATATTTTCAATATATAAAGAATAAAAAGTATCAGCCCAGATTTGCCGCGCCAAAACTTCCGGTGAAGTATTTAAAATATTAGAAATATTGGATAAATCGAGCAAAATAAAGTTCTCCAAAATAAACGCCAATACAAATTGTATTATATTTTTAGCTTATATATCAAGACCTATGTCAAGAATTCCTGCTTTTGCAGTAATTGCACTTGTAGATATATAATCCACTCCCGTTGACGCTATTAAATTTATTGTTTCTAATATAATAGTCCCGCTTGCTTCTGTTATAG
>Ga0154353_1006_pt1 | contig 24181 bp, 31 predicted proteins | sample RifGroA2_FD_115881 | JGI IMG/M metagenome (GOLD analysis project Ga0154353, IMG submission 115881) | Candidatus Melainabacteria bacterium GWA2_34_9
AATGGAAGTTGACGGCAGTGGAAGTATAGATGTAGGTACAGCTCATAACGGACAGATTGATACTGTCTTTGCATCCGGCGGAGATGTAACATTAAACGGAAGCAGAAGTTTTGATTCTATGTTCTGGACTAACCAAACTTTCAGGCAAAATGGGGCAAGCCTTGCAGGAAGAGTTATTTCACAGGAAGCAATCTTGTTTAACGGCTCATTTACTCTTTCTCAATCTAATCAATTATATGACAACGGTGCTTTTGATAAAACCGTAAATGTTTCTTCCTGGCAGCTAGTGCCGATAAATTCATAAAATTCACGAGGAAATCATGAAAAAACACATAGGATTTACGCTTTTAGAACTTTTAATTACTGTTTTTATAGCAGGACTAATATCTTTGCTTGCTATAAACAGCGTTTTGTCGCAAATTCCAAACTTTAAAGTTAAGGAAGATATTAAAACTGTTGAACAAGTTTTAAAAAAAGCAAGAAGCAATGCTATCAAAAAATCATGCGTTATAAATGCTGATTTTTCAAAAGCGCTAAATAATAATGGGGAAAATGGCGGGATAATTGAAATAACAGAACAGGATGGAACTGTTTTGGATTCTGTTTCATTAAGTCGCAACAGTCTTTTAAATCCATCTTCTAGCACTATTCAAAATAATATTGTTGCATTTGATTATAGAGGGCAGCCTCTTGATAATACAGGAGTTACTGACGGATTTAATAACACTAATAACAGAATAACCATAAGTTTTTATGGCGGATCTACCCCAAAATTTTCGGAGAGTTTAACTATATTGCCTATAACTGGAAATATTTCAAAAAATTAAGCTAATCCGCTAACACCCAAACCAAATATAGCAAAATCATATTTTACAGGGTCAATAGCATCAAATTCATTAAGTTTTTGTGTTATTTCTTCTGCTGTTTTCCAATCATTACTATTTCTTGAAGTCAATCCCCATTTCCTTGAAATTCTTGCAACATGAGTATCAAGTGGTATTAAAAGCTTACTTTCAGGAATTGTTTTCCAAATATTTAAGTCAACCGGTCCTTTTCGTACCATCCATTTAAGGAAAAGATTTAATCTTTTGCATGCACTGCCTAATTCCGGACTGGGAATAAGATGAAATAGTCCTCTGCATGTGTTTTCATCGCATGGAATATAACTTCTTAAAAGATTCACAAAGTTTGTCAGGCTTTGTTTTATGTTTTTATCATCAGGATTAAATCCTTTTAAAAAAGCTTTTTCCAGAGTGCCGTATTCTTTTAAAACTTGCCCAATCACATGAAGCAAAAGAACCAAGTCTCTTTCTTGTGTATATCTGTATACAAAACCTTTAAAAAGTTCTGAATCTCTATCTATATCGAAATTAATTACAAATTCGGAAGGACTGCCATTAAAAATTTCATGTATATTTGTTAAAGTTTCCACGATTTTTTTTCGGTTTCCATAGGCAAGGCAAGAGGAAATCAAACCCGAGACCTCTATATCAACCTGCTTCATAAACTTATGGGGAAACTGAACGGGATCATCTTTTATAAAATCAGTGATTTCGTACGTTGCAACGAGTTCATCGAGGTATTCTTTCGTAAAAGTTGACAAAATTTTTCCTCTTTTAGTTTAAATATCCAAAGTATACAAACATTCCTAAACCGATTAGCAAGCAGTATAAAGCAAATCCGTTTAATTTATTATTACTGATAAAAATAATGAAATATTTAATGCAATAATATCCGACAATCCCTGAAATTATCGTGCCTATTATTATTGCAGACCAATTAAAACCTATATATTCGCCGCTTTTAATTAATTCTATCGAACTGGCGGCAACTCCCATCATAATTGCAGGGATACTCATAAGAAAAGAAAACCTTGCGCAGGTTACTCTGTCTATCCCCATAGCCAAGCCTGCGGCAATTGTTGAGCCGGAACGTGAAATTCCGGGGGAGACAGCTATTCCCTGTGCCACTCCTAGCAATATAGACTTTATCCAACCAATATTTGACGTTTTATTGACTATTTTTGAAGAGAAAAACTCTGTCGCATAAATTAAAATTCCTGTTATCATTATTTGAATTCCGACTACGGCAGGTCTTTGCATATCCGCTTCAAAATAATCCTTAAATGGCAAGACTACAGCTACTGTTGCAATAGTTGCCGCTACTATATAAAGCGGTATTTTTGCTTCTTCGTTAGTTTTTAAAGTTCCATCTTTTAAAGAGCGACTGAATACTAAAAATAAATTTTTAAGATCTGTTTTAAAGTAAATTATTACGGCAATAAGAGTACCCAAATGTAGCATTATATCAAGAAATATTTCCTGGCTGCCGCCATCAACCAGAGTTTTTCCTGTAGCGACCTTATAAACCGAAGAGGCTAAAACAAGATGTCCAGAGCTGCTTACAGGCAAAAACTCCGTAAGTCCTTGCACTATAGCATTTATTACTGCATGCATCATATCCATAAATTTAATTCCTTTAAAATAGCTTTTTCTTCTTTAGTATGTTCCCTTTGCATAAATTTTTCAAATAAGTCAGGACGCTTTGCCTGTGTTCTTAAAATTGCCTGTTTTTTGCGCCATTTGGCTATTTCCTGATGATTTCCCGACAACAAAACATCGGGAACTTTCATTCCTCTGAAATCATTTGGTCTTGTGTAATGAGGATATTCGAGCAAATCTTCCGAAAAACTGTCTTCTTCCGCTGATTCTTCTTTGCCTATTCCTCCCGGGATCAATCTTGTAACGGCATCAATTACACAAAGAGCTGCAAGTTCGCCACCTGTAAGAACAAAATCCCCTATTGAAACTTCTATAAGACCAGGAATCTGTCGTATTCTTTCATCGTAGCCTTCATAATGTCCGCATATTGAAATAATCTGATCTTTTGTGCTTAAATTTTTTCCCATTTCCTGATTAAAAGGCTTTCCCTGTGGTGTAAATATAATTGAAGCACAGTTTTCAAGTTTTTTTACAGAGTCATAAGCATCATAAAAAGGCTGGCACATCAAAACCATCCCAGCTCCACCACCATAAGGAGTGTCATCAACTTTTTTATGCTTGTCTGTCGAAAAATCACGGGGGTTAACAGTGTTTACAGAAACGATTTCCTGTTTAAACGCTCTTCCGATGACACTTGCAGAGCAGTAGTTTTCTATTATTTCAGGAAATAAAGTTATTACATCGAACTTCATTTTTTATCTCGGTTTCCGATCTTTGCTCTGATTACTGTTTTCGAATCGTTTTAAAAGTAGAAAAGCTTATCAAGTTTATTTTTTCGAAAACAAATTTAAGTTGGCTCAAATAAACCTTCAATCTTCTGTATAGTTATTCTCTGGTCTTTGATATTTACTTCTGTGACGATATCTTTTACGAAAGGCACTATATACTCTTTGTTTTCAGCGTCTTTTATGAACAAAATATCCTGTCCTTTTGCTATTGAAACCGCTGAAATCTTTCCTATAATCTCTCCATCGGAATCATACGCAGAAAGTCCCACCAAATCATCAATATAAAATTCATCTTCCTTTAGAAAACTTTTTATTTTTGATTTGGGTGCTTTTAAATAAGCTCCTTTAAGCGCCATTACTTCATCTATAGAATTAATTTCTTTAAATTTAACAAGAGCAAAATTTTTGTGAAAACGAACTTTTTCGATTGTTAAAGGAATTGTCTTTGAACCCTGCGTTACACAAATTTCATCAACTTCTGTAAAGAGATTTTCAGCTCCTTCTGTAAATCCGACTTTTACTTCGCCCAGTATTCCATGGAAATTAAGAATTTTGCCTATCGATAAAAGTTTATCCACTTGCTGCTCCATTTTTTGTGTCATCCTGAACAAAGCAGGGAACCTACTTTGGGGAGACCTGTCAGTTTGACTACTTTCTCTATTTACAAGATTCTTCGGGTTAAAGCCCTCAGAATGACAAGTTGTAATTTTTTATAAAAAAATTAATCTCTAATTTCTTGTATAACTCCGTCTTTTACAAGAATTTCGGCTTCATGAAATTTATCATAAATATTTTCACCGGTTCTTAATTCGACATAATTTTCAAGGCTACCTGTGATTATAACATTGTTAAGGGCAAGATGAGAAATGCTTTCTTTTTGCGAAACCATCTCGTTTTTCAGTTCACTCATCTGCTGAAGTCTTCTTACTATTTCTTCAAGAGCCTGTTTGATTTGATCAACGCTGTTATCACCGTATAAATTAGAAAATTCTGATGCCTGATCCTGTATTTGCTTGCTTTGTAATTCAAGCTGCATAATTTGAGAATCAAGAAGATGAATTTCTTTGTTTAATTCTTCCTGCGCCTGTTGTTTAAACTTATCTGTAACGACAGTTTTTATCTTAATAGGTCTTTTGACCTTAATAGACTTCATTTCCATATTATTACCCCGTTGAGTCTCTGATAAAATATTAATTATGTACTGAATTATAAGTTTTAATTTATTCATTTGTCGCTTAAACACTTTATTTATTATAATCAATAAAAAATACAAAAAACAGTTTATTCCTTTAAAATCAAAGATGTATTATGATAGAATATAAAACTATTTTAGTAATTTAAACCTCCAAAACTCTAATGTTACCAAATAAATTTCAGGAGCGAATTTAATTTACATATTTATTATTTTATTGTTTTAGTACAAATTTAATTAATGGGCGCTGCAAAAAATGATAACGTTTGAAAACGTAAGCAAATCATATAAAGGACTAAACGTATTAAAAAATATCAATGTTACTATTGCTAAAGAAGAAATAGTAGCGATAATAGGACCTTCAGGCTGCGGCAAAAGCACATTTTTAAAGTGTATTAACGGCTTAGTACCTGTTAATAAAGGGAAAATATTTGTTGATCAAATTGATGTTACGGCAAAAGATGTTGACTTAAATAAAATTAGATCAGAAGTAGGAATAGTTTTTCAGCAGTTTAATTTGTTTCCGCACTTAACAGTAATGGAAAACGTAACTCTTGCTCCTATAAAAGTCCGAAAAATGAAAGAAAATGAATCTAAAATACAGGCTTTACATCTTCTGGAAAAAGTCGGACTGCTTGATAAAATTGATAAATACCCTGAGCAGCTTTCAGGAGGTCAGGCACAGAGAGTTGCTATCGCCAGAAGTCTGGCAATGCAGCCTAAAATAATGCTTTTTGATGAACCTACCAGTGCTCTTGACCCTCAAATGACTCAGGAAGTTCTCGACACAATAAAAACACTTGCAAAAGAAGGAATGACAATGGTTGTTGTTACTCATGAAATGAATTTTGCACGGGAATTGGCAAACAGGGTAATTTTTCTATCCAGAGGACAAATCATAGAAGAAGGTTCGTCCGATAAAATATTCGATAACCCTCAAAGCAATATAACCAGAGAATTTTTAAAAAGCGCCTTTAAAAAAGAACTTGTATAAATAAAATATTTTTAGGAGATATTAATTGAAAATACTAGGGAAAACGCTATTAACATTAATTTGTTTCTCTTTAATGCTGGGATTGGCAGGATGTATCAAGAAAAAAGTCAATCAGGATTTGCTTAAAACAGCACAAGAAAGAGGGAAGATCATTATAGGCGTCAAATATGATACAAAGCCGTTTGGTTTTATAGACAAAGACCAAAAACTTAAAGGATTTGACATTGATTTAGCCAGAGAAATTGCTAAAAGAGTAATTGGCGACGAAAATGCCGTTGAATTTCAGCAGGTAACTTCTTCCAACAGAATATTTTCATTAACATCAGGAACTGTTGATTTAGTCGCTGCAACTATGACGATAACCCCAAAAAGACAAAGAATTATAGATTTTAGCAGACCTTATTACATTGCAGGACAAGCAATAATGGTTCCTAAAAACAGTTCTATCAAAAAATTGAAAGACCTTTCCGGAAAATGTGTAATCGTTGTACTCGGTTCAACGAGTGAAATTAACATAAAACAATTAGTTCCCAATGTGAAAATTTTGGGATTCAGGACTTATACAGATGCTTTCTTTGCTTTAAAATCCGGTCGCGGAGATGCTCTTACTACTGACGATACAATTATTTACGGATTTGTATCTGAAGATCCAAACTATAAAATCTTAAAAGACAGATTAACTCGTGAACCATATGGTATAGGCTTCAAAAAAGGCGTAAACACACAATCATTTCAAGAATCAGTGGATTTTGCTCTTGAACAAATTATGCAAGACGGCACATTAAAAAGAATTCAGCGCAAATGGATGGTGGATTTTTTTAAACAACCGAAGAAAAGTAATTAAAAAGCTACAGGACACTATCTATGTATAACTTTGATACTTCAGTAATCCTGGAATCAATTCCGTTTCTTATAGAAGGAATGAAAATAACTCTTTTTATTTCGGTTATAAGTTCTATTTGCGCTTTTTTAATAGGCTTAATTATAGTTTTTTTTAGAACAATGGGATCAAAACCTCTAAAATTTATTGCTGTTTCCTATGTTGAAATAATAAGAAACACTCCTTTGCTAATTCAGTTATACTTTATATACAAATCATTACCCGCAATTGGCTTAATGCTTCCTCCTATAGGATGCGGCATATTAGCTTTAAGTGTTTATACAGGAGCTTTTATATCAGAAGTATTAAGAGCGGGCATAAATTCAGTAGCATCGGAACAGTATCAGGCTTCTATTAGTCTTGGCCTGAGCAAATTCCAAACATTCAGGCTTGTAATATTCCCGCAGGCAATAAGAATCATAATACCTCCTCTTGGAAGTCAGTTTATAAACGCAATAAAAAACTCCTCGCTGGTAAGTTTTATATCAGTAACAGATCTCTTTTATAGGGTTTACAAAGGCGCTGTTGATGATTTCAGGTTCTTTGAATTCTTTATTACAGGTGCTTTAATTTACATGGTGCTCACAGGAACCGTTGCTTTGCTTACGAACATCTTTGAAAATCAGTTTAAAATCCAGGGAAGGACGGCAAAAGCATAATGCACTGGACTGATATCGCTGAAAATTATGATTTCTTGATGAAAGGACTTTTTATAACCCTTAAATTAGCAATGGTTTCAGTAAGCGGAAGCTTAATTATCGGCATAATTTTAGGTGTATTAAGGTATTCAAAACTATTTTTATTAAGTTGGTTTGCTGTTGCTTATATTGAGTCAGTAAGAAGTATTCCTTTAATTTTATTCATTGTATTTATTCATTTTGGGGCGCTTCCTTATCTTACCGGAGAGCCGTCTTCGTTTTTTGTTTCAGCATGTGTTGCATTTATAATCTTTACTTCCGCTTATATTGCGGAAATTATAAGAAGCGGGCTTAATTCAGTTGAAAAAGGACATATTGATGCCGCAAAAAGCTTGGGGCTAAACAGAATGCAGCGTCTTACTTATATAATTTTACCACTGGCTGTAAGCAGAATGACTCCCGCTTTAGTAAGCCAGTTTATTTCCCTGATAAAAGATACTTCTCTTGCTTCAACAATAGGCTTGATTGAGCTTACCAGATCAGGCGAAATCATTTACGAAAGAACCTATCATGAAACTGAAATACTTATTTTTATTGCGTTTGTATATTTCGTAATCTGCTTTGGGCTTTCAAAACTCAGCGCACTCTGGGAAACAAAGCCTTATATGTGTACAGAGCATAGAGAACCTGTCGGAGCAAATCAATAAAATGAACAAAATTAAGCTTATAATATGTTTTTTAATGTTTTTTGCTTTTAATTCAGCTGCTTTAGCAAATCCACAACAGTATAATAACTATCTTCAAAAAGCTTATACGTCATTAAAGAATGGTAATTATCAAGCAGCCATTCAAAATTATAAAAATGCGTTAAAGTTTTATTCTAATGACGCTGATATTTATAATAATCTCGGAGTGGCTTATTCAAAAATAAATGATTTAAATAATGCAGAATTAAATTACAAAAAGACAATTCAGTTAGAGCCGTCAAATGCTTTTGCTTATTCAAATCTCAGCGGTATCTATGAAAAAAAACAAAAATATACTGAAGCAGCTAAAAACCTTGAAAATTATGCTAAATTAACTCCATCAGACAAAGATGTCTATTATCATCTGGGTTATCTCTATTCTAAAGCAGGAAACAAAGAGCTGAGTTTAAAAAATTATGAAAAATCCATTCCGTTTACTGCCGATAAATTCAATACATACTGCGTTATGGGTGATAATTGCAAAAAAGCGGGAGATCTTGATAAAGCAATTTTTTATTATAAAAAAGCTTTATCAGTTAATAATAAGCAGGAAAATGAGAACTTGCCTTATGTCTTGCAGGAATTAAAGGAATGTCAATTTAAAAGCCGTACTGCTAATATCAATCCTGTCATTAAAGCTCCTGCTGCTCTTTATAATCTTGTAAGGACTAATTCCGTCCTGAAATACAGTGATAATTTTGATAAGCTTTATGAAATGCTTGATTTATTATGGAATGACGATGACGGAAGAATACTTTTAAATGAAATTATCCGGCACAAAATTCCGATACAAATAGCTTTTGGCGGTAAGGATCAAACCAATGCTTATATAGAAGAAACTACCACTCAAAAGACAATCATGGTTGGCGGGGTTTTACCTCTATACACTTTTGGAACGCAACAGGAAAAAGATATCACAGTAAATCTGGGCGAAGATATTATTCAAAAGTATAAGAATCCTAAATCTTCTTATCATGATAACATGTATGCGCTTATGACGGTGATGCATGAGCTGGGACATGCTGTCTCGTGTTTAATAGAAGATACTCATAAAAATTCTCTTGAAGAAGAAGTTACTGTTTCTATGATTGGTTATAATACCGCTTCAAAAATATTTATGGGAAGACCCCTTACAACAGCGGAGAGTATTCAAACAGCTAAAAATACATATAAAGCCCTGATGAGCGATGAACATAAAAATTTACCACTGTATAATAATTATAAAAATACGATTTCTAAAACAGGAATTAATCTTTATAATTATGATACTTACACTGATTTATACAAACTTCAGCAGTAGGTTTTTCATTAGAAAGAATAAATAATGCCTCAAATGAGAAAAAACCCCTTAACGGGGAAATGGGTAATTTTAGCTCCCGAAAGAGCGCACAGACCTGAAAGTCATTTACCTCACTACCATCCCCATGTAGAACATCACAGTGAATGTCATTTTTGTTATGGAAATGAACAAATCACTCCTTCTGAAGTGCTTGTTTACGGAAGAAAAGATGATTTGCCGAACTCTCCAGGCTGGGAATTACGAGTAGTTTTAAATAAATTTCCCGCTGTGGATATGGAAAAACACTTTTCTGTAAGCTGTAATAACTCTATGGAATTCTATTCTTATGCGGAAGGTAAGTCTGAAGTCATTATAGAAACGCCTCACCATTCTAAAAATATGGCTCATTACAGCTTAAAACAACTTGAACTTGTGCTTAATTCTTATAAAGAAAGATATATTGCTATTTCTAGCGAAAAACATATTAAATCTGTACTCATATTTAAAAATCAAGGTAAGAGCGCAGGAGCAAGTATTTCACATTCTCACAGTCAAATCATAGGGCTTCCTGTAATTCCTCCTCTGCTTGAACAGGAAATGTTATTGTCTAAAAAACATTATACAGAAAAAAATATCTGTATTTATTGCGATATGATTGCTTTGGAATTAAAAGAAAAAGCAAGAATTGTTTTTGAAAATGACGAATTTATTTCCTTTATGCCTTATGCGGCAAAAGCTCCTTTTGAAACATGGATTCTGCCTAAGTTTCACAGCGATTCTTTTGAAAAACTGACAAATTCACAGATAACAAGTCTTGCTGAAGTCTGGAAAGTTGTCTTGTATAAACTGCATGAAGGTCTTGATAATGCTCCATACAACTATTTTATTCATACTTCGCCTGTTCATGAAAATACAGAAAATTATTATCACTGGCATGTTGAAATAATTCCCAGAACGACTACCCCTGCGGGCTTTGAACTAGGGACAGGGATTTTTATAAATATTTCTACGCCTGAAGAAAACGCAAAAATTTTAAGAGGGATTGAAGTTAAGTAATCCTTAGCGCTAATTAATTTCCATAATGTCATGTTGAGCAAAGCGAAACATCTGTCCAATAAGCTTTATAGTCTTTAGTTGAAAGCTGGTCAGATTCTTCGGACTAAAGTCCTCAGAATGACAATGTTGCATTCATTCTAAATAGCCAAGTCATTGCGAGGAGAGCAGTGACTTGGCAATCTAAGTCTTTTTTTGTAAAAAATTTACTCATCTGAAGATTTTTTGATTTTTAAAATAATGCTCTTATTTTTCTAAATTTTTTTCTAATTTTTTCTGATAAAAAACTAATAGAACAAATATCTTCTGTACTTTCTAAATGTTGTTTTAATGCATCATTGAGAACACTTGATAACATATCAGCTTCAATCGTTAATTTATCAAGCTTTTCAATAATTTTACTTTTTTTCATATTTTCCCTTTTCTACTCTATCAAAGTGCCTGTTTAACAATTACTTTAACAAAATAATAATATTAATTTGCAATAAAAAATACCATTACAATGGATAGATAAAATAATGGAGAAATTATGGAATGAAGTGAAGGAAGATTTTAAAATTGCAGTTGATGATCTTTTTAATGCTATTGAAATCATTAAAGACGATGTAGAAAAAATTAAAGCCGATAAAAAAACTCTTGAATAAATGCTTTGTTTAAAATATTATCTACATTACACGATTATAATCGTTAATTTTGTAAATAATATAAGCAAAGATATAAAGGAAAAGAACGATGAACTCCATCATTGAAGAATTAAGACAAGAAAACGTAAAAACAGATTTACCAAGATTAAATCCCGGCGATACCGTAAAAGTTTTCGTAAGAATTAAAGAAGGCGCAAAAGAAAGAACTCAGGCGTTTGAAGGCGTAATTATTAAAAAACGCGGAAGCGGAGCAGGTCAAACAATCACAGTAAGAAGAGTTTTTCAAGGCGTTGGAGTAGAAAGAGTTTTCCCTGTAAACTCCCCAAGAGTTGAACAAATTAAAGTTCTTAGAAGCGGTCTTGTTAGAAGAGCGAAACTTTACTATCTCAGAGAAAGAACCGGTAAAGCTACTCGTATTAAAGAAAAAACAACCAGATAAGTTGCAAAACAAATGGTTTAAAAGTTATACAAAAGAGGAGGGCTTAGTTCCTCCTCTTTATATTAATTAAAAGAAAACAAGAAATGGAAAATAAAAATAAAAAATGCGAGCGAGTCCACATAGCGTACGGAAAGCGAGCAAAAAAATAAAACTTATTTAAAAAGGTATTTCAAAAATGGCTATAAATTGGTATCCCGGGCATATCGCAAAAGCAGAAAGAAAACTAAAAGAACAGGTAAAGCTTGTTGACGTTGTTTTTGAAGTTCTTGATGCGCGGATACCCGCAAGCAGCCTATATGATAATCTGGACAAACTGCTTGGCAACAAGCCAAGATTAATGCTTTTAAACAAGTCAGATGTTGCTGATCCTGACAGTAACTCAAAATGGATGAAATATCTTGAGGAAAAAACCGGTCAAAAAGTCATTATGACAAGCGCAACTTCGGGAAAAGATATTTCTTCCGTAATAAAAGACGCCATTGAACTCGGGCGGCCTGAGATAGAAAAATTAGTTGCTAAAGGCAGACTACCACGCCCTATTAGAGCAATGGTCGTCGGCATGCCAAATGTCGGAAAATCAAGCATAATTAACAAATTAATTAAAACCGCTAAAGTCAAAGTCGGAGCAAAAGCAGGAATTACAAGAGCTGCCCAATGGGTGAGAATCAATCCGAAACTTGAATTGATGGATACACCGGGAATAATTCCGATGAAACTTGATACTCAGGAACGCGCTTTTAAACTTGCCATGGTTAACTCTGTAGGTGAAGCGTCTTATGACAAAATAGAAGTAGCGAATACTTTTATAGCTTTAGTTTATGAGAGGTATCCTCAACTTTTTTGCGATTATTACAGGCTTAAATGTGAAACAATCCCGACTATTGAAGAAGTTGCAATTGCCAGAAATCTGCTTGTAACAGCAGGAAAGCCTGATATAGACAGGTGCGCATCTCTTGTTTTAACTGATTTCAGACAGGGAAGAATAGGAAGAATTACGCTTGAAGATACTCCGCCAATCCAAAATTGAGGAACTTATCGCATTTGACTGCAAGCATGGTTCTGTAACTATCGGAACTGATGAAGCGGGACGCGGACCCCTTGCAGGTCCTGTAATTGCCAGCGCGGTTTATTTTCCCGATCTTAGTCAAGAAGTTTGTGAAGTTATCAAGTTTATTGATGATTCAAAAAAGTTTTCTTCCAATCCCAAACTTAGAAAAGAGCTTTCTGAAAGCATAAAATCCGTCGCCAAATATAGTATTCAGGAATGTACCGTTGAAGAAATTGATAAAATAAATATTCTTCAGGCGTCATTACTCGCTATGAAAAAATCCTGCGAGGATTTAATAAACCAAATATCTCTCAACAAAGAAAGCTTAATTATTCTGGTAGACGGGAATTTTATTATTCCTCGATATGATTACAAACAAAAGGCAGTAAAAAAAGGAGATACGCTTTCGGCTTCGATTGCGGCAGCTAGTATTCTGGCTAAGGTTCACAGAGATGAATTTATGCAGGGCTTGTCGGAAGATTTCCCACAATACTACTGGCATAAAAACAAAGGATACCCCACACCTGCTCATATAGAGGCCTTAAGAGCACATGGGGCTTGCAAATGGCACAGAAAAACTTTCCTCGGCAAAGTTCTTTGCGAGCAGAAAAAGCTTTTTTAAAACTACTATTAATGAACTATTCTTAAGGCAAAGCCACATACTGTATAATTTTTTTATTAATATAGAGAAGGTGCGACTTTTTATGAAATTAATGAAATCTTTGTTTTCAAAAATTTTAATTTTATTAATAGGGTGTTTTTGTTTTCTTAATTGCAATCCAGCTAAAGCATACGATCAGGATGCGGTTCATTATAACGACCTTGGTATAACTTATACAAAAAAAGGCTCTTATGAACAGGCTATAACTTATTTTAAAAAAGCAATAGAAAGTGATTCATCCTTAACTAACGCATATTACAATCTTGGTTCGGTGTACAAGCATATAGGAAATAAAGATAAAGCTTTAAAAGCTTTTCAACTGCTGTTGAGAAATAGTCCCAACGATGATGAAGCAGCTTATTTACTTGCAAGTCTGTATTTTGACATGAAAGATTATGAAAAAGCGCTTATCTACTTAAATTCTGTCGAAAAAGGAAGCCCCTCTTATAAAGATTCTATGGAATTATTCAAAAAAATTAACCAAAAAATAAACGATTCCGTAATAGACGAGCCTTCCAAGCCAGAACCGGTGAAAGTTCCACCTGCAAACATTGCAAAGCTTACATTTTTGAATTTTGACGGACCTACAGGCATAGCGGAAAACAGTCAAGGTGATTTATATGTCGCAAATTACAGTTCTGATTCAATTAATATTGTTTCTCCAGATGGTAAACCCAAAAGCACAATAAAAAATGCGCTTATAAAAGGTCCTGTTGGTATTGCTATTGATTCAAAAGACAATATTTATGTTGCAAACTATCCTTTAAATAATGTTGTAAAAATCGACAAAAATGGCGCCATAAAAGTCGTTTTAAAGGATGTAGTAAAGCCTTATTATCTTTATTTAAATAAATCAGGGGTTTTATACGTTTCTGAGCAGGATAAAAACACTGTCATCAGAATCGGAATTCCTGAATAAATTTTTTGATAAAAAACATTATACTTGCTTATGTAGTGCTGTTGTGATAACTATATAAAGAATAATGATTATGTCTGTTAAAAAGGAGAACCTGAACGCATGGTAAAAATTCGCTTAAAAAGACTGGGAGCAAAAAGAAACCCTATATATAGAATTATTGTCATAGACAGCAGAGAAAAAAGAGAAGGCAAAGCTATTCTTGAACTAGGCTTCTATAATCCAAAGAAAAAAGAACTGAAATTTGATAAAGCAAAAGCGCTTGAGTGGGTTAAAAATGGTGCACAGCCTTCTGAAACTGTTCAATACTTAATCGACAGCAGCAGCGATGAAGGTACTTTAATTAAAAAAGCTGAAACCACAGAGAAAAAACTCTCTAAAAAAGCAAAAGCCAAATTAGAAGCTGAAAAGAAAGAAGCTGCACAAGCTACAGCTTAAAACTAAATATTATAAACAAACAGCATATCCTTATTTACTTTTTGAGCAGATAGGATATGCTTTGTTTTGTTGCATAAATCATTAAAGCCAACTTTAATAAACTTTTTATTCTAGTTAAAATCAATGCTGCAAAAATACCCAATGAAACTGCAATAATTGCTGCTTCCATAGATTGTTCTTTTACAATCTCTGTTATATCGGCTTTTGTAAAACGTCTTCTTGATAATAAATCTGCTATATGAGTTATTTCCTCTCGAGTATTATTAATATCACTTAAGACTTTAACTGTTCCAGCCATTTTTTAATTTCCTCCAGAGTTTTTGCAGTTTCTTCAGCAAGTTTTTTCCTGTTTTTACCAATTTTTTTCAATTGAGATTTTATATAAAAAAACAGCAAAACCGGTATTAGCAAGTATAAAAGCGTTACAAACAATAAAGACCACCATACAGAAAAGAATAAAGAAAAAGTAATAACTAATAAAATCCCACCAAATAAAGTCGACATTATTGCAGCGCAAATACCAACAACCGCCATAATTATGGATTTTATTATAATAGAAGCTTCTTCTTTCATTTCTTCCTTGAAGAATTTTATATGCTGGGAAATAAGAGATACAAAATTATAAACAAGACTTTTAATCAGGCATATTAAATCTGCCTGTTGATTGAATTTATTTTCTTCCGACATTTTTTAACCTCAGATAGTTTATCTAAAAAGGATTTTTCCGATTAAAAAACCTATAAGTAATGCTCCGCCAAGTGCTTTTGCAGGGTTTTTCTTTACTACGTGAGAAAGGTCTTCTTTCATTGCATCCACATTTCTTTCTCTAAAAAATTCTGCGGTTTCATGCATTTTTTCTGCAGCTTTATCAAGATTTTCTGCTGTTGAGCTCATAAGATTATTTAAGTTTTCAGTAACCTGCTCTTCCATTTCCAGCGTTTTTTTTCTTAATTCTTCTGCTTTTTCTTTTAAATTGATATGTTTTCCACCATTAAGTTCTTCTGCCATCATAGGTTCGCTCATTTTTAATATCCCTCCTGTATAAATTACAAATTAAGTTTAAATACTCTCGATTTGAATAATTATGAGTGAATATTTTTTCGTTTACATTAGTAAGATAGCTAGATGAAATGATGATTTTAAACTTTTGTATCAAACATAAAAATTTTTAATCAAATAAAACAATTTATTAAAATGGTGTGTTTTTATTTAAGTAGCAATATGTTTTGGATTTGGGAAAGTTAAATGGAAGTCAACAAGGCTAATTTACCATATATACCTGTAAATAATGTTTCATACCGAAACAATACTATTCCGGCTGCTTATTATTCTACTTATGCAAAGCCGGAATATCAATACCAGCATTACCAATACCCGTCATATTGCCAAAACACCCAAACAACAGACATAAATGCCATTATGAGAAGTCGGGTTTTACCCGCATCCACGGAAGGTTACAGGGAAATTGAGACTTTCAACGCGCCTTTCCTTGATAAAGGCAAATTTTACAAACTCGATAACGGACAAAATGTAGTAATTATTCCTAAAAAAGGTCCGACAACAATAAAAACTTTCACAAAAGTCGGGTCTTTTAACGAAGAAAAAAACAGAGGAATAAGCCATTACATTGAGCACAACCTTTTTAACGGTTCAAGCCAGCTCGGCCCCAATGAATTCGTAGAAAAAGTTACGAGTATGGGCGGTCAATACAACGCAGGAACAAATACAACAAATACCGACTACTTTATTAAATCTCCGATGCATAAAGAAGGCGATTTTGAAAAATTTATGACAATGCATGCGGATATGCTTCTAAATCCGAGTTTTACCGATAAAATGCTCGAAAAAGAAAAAGGTCCTGTAATTTCCGAAATCCAAATGTACGAAGATGATCCTGCTGACAAAGCATTTAACTTAATGCTTAAAAACTTATTCAGAATTAAAGCAGATTATCAGGGGCTTATTGCTGGTTCGTCAAAAACAATAGCTAATTTAACAAAAAAAGATGTTTTCGATTACTATAATAAATGGTATAGACCTGATAACATGACTACTGTGGTTGTCGGAGAAGTAAATCCAGAGCAAACCATTAAAACAATAAGCAAACTATTCAACCAGAAAAAAGCTTCGCCTGTACAAAACGCTAAAGAACCTTACAATGAGCCTGTAAATTTAATACAAAAACCCGTAAGGGCTGACTTAAAAAGCTCTCATACTGATGCGGTAACTTTAAATATGGCTTTTGCAGGACCTGCGAATAATAATATCAAAGATACCATGGCAACTATGGCATTGTGCGGTGCTTTAACAGGTTATGAAAACGCAAAACTTACAAAAACCCTTAAGGAATTTAATACCGCGGGTGCTGTAGATGTAAGCGTCATAAATCCAAATTCTAAAGATCCTCAGCTTATAACCCTTGGTTCAACATTCAAACCGGGAAAAGAAGAAGACGGATTAAAAGCTATTTATTCAACTTTACAAAGCATGGGAACACAACCTTTAACTCAACAAGAAATGTTTATAGTTAAAAATAAGCTTAAAGATAATTTAACACAAGTCAGCGAAAGCTCTATGGGTGTTGCAAATCTTGTTGGTCAGGCTATCACAGGACATGGTTCTCTCAATGCCTATACTAATATGCTGAACGAAATAGAAAAATTAACTCCACAGGATATTCAGCTTGCTACACAGAAATATTTAGACCTTAACAGGACTTCTATCGTTATGGTTCATCCTGAAACCCCTAAAATAGGGTTCAGTTCATCATCTAAAATCGGATTCGGAGGAAATGCAGATAGATTCAAACTCCAAAACTTAAAAGAATATGATTTGCCAAACAATTTGCGTGTTGCAATTAACGATGATCCAAGCTCCATAAGGACAAGCGCTAATTTATCCGTACAAACAGACGGATTAAAAACATTAAAATCAGGTGTTGCAGATATATTGACCATTATGCTTAATAAAGGGACAAGAAATTATTCTGAAGAACAATTAAATAATATTAAAGACACCTATAATTTAGGTGTGGCAGCAAGCGCAGATGGAGATTCTATCAGTTTAACCGCCGATTGCCCTAAAGAAAAACTGCCTATGGCACTTGGTGTAATCAAAGAAATGCTTTATAATCCTGATTTTACAGATGAAAAATTCAACAAAGCAAAAGAAGAAATAAAAGTTCAGTATTCAAGTATTCCTAAAGACCCAGCCAATAAAGCAATGGAAGCTTTATTCCCCGATAATTCATGGGGAAATACGCCGGGTAAAATTTTAGAAAATATTAATAATATTACATTAAATGATGTTCAGATTTTACACAGACAAATAATAGCTAATTCTCAGGGTAAAATTGCTATAGACGGTCCTATAAGCAATACTCCCGGGCTGGGACAGGCTGTGTTTATGCAGCTTCAATCAGGAATGGGGTTTGCTCAAAAGCATCATGCTATTAATATCCCTGAATCACAAAAATTACCTGAAACAAAAGTTATAACCGAAGCAGAATCAAGAAATCAGGCTGATATTGTACAAGTATTCAAAATCAAGGAAAGCAAAAACATCAAAGATGCGGCTGCTTTAATGCTTTTAAATGAAATACTTGGCGGCAACAGTCAATCAAGATTATTTACAGATTTAAGAGAAACACAAAAGCTTGCCTATAAAGTAAAATCAAACTATGTTACAGACGGACATCAAGGAATAATGAAGCTTCTGATAAAAACAACCACTGAAGATGACCTCAAAGGACCTACTCATGAAAATGTGCAGAAATCTTTAGACGGATTCAAAAAGCATATAAATGCTTTAATGACTATACCTGTGGGCAACGAAGAACTTGAAACAGCCAAGATGGAAGCCAAAACACATTTTCTTGATGACACAGAAAGTTCTTTCGGAAGGTCTGCAAGGATTCAGTCAGGATACAATACTCTTTATGGTGCAAATTATCACAATCAAATGCTTGATGCTATAAATGAATTAACACCGAAGGATATTAAAAACGCGGCATTAGCTTATTTTAATCAACCATCGGTTATTTCAATGATTGCAAGCCCTGATACAATCAAGAATATGAAACCTTATTTATCTTCATTAGGCAAAATTGAAGAAGTTAAATAATTTTTTTATCAATCTTTAGTTTGTTTACATCGTCTTTTAGTATTTCAATAACGTTAAAAAGATCATCTATGGCGATTTTAAAGTTTTCTCTAGTTTCATGAAGTAGCGTTTCAAGCTCTGGTTGTGTCATAATTTCTCCTGATATTAATAAAATTTTTTATTAATAAATGATATATTACATTTTATGACCTGTCAAGCCATAAAATTATTATCTAAAAACTTATAAAGTAAGTTTATGAATCATAAAATTTTATATGAAAATTTAGGCAAAAATATAAAAAAAATTCGTAATGAAAAAGGACTTACTCAGGAACAACTTTCTGAGAAAGTAGGAGTGGGTCTTGAATTTATTGGAAAAATTGAAATTGCAAAAAAAAAGCCAAGCATTGATACTTTTTTTAAAATAGCAATCGCTCTTGAAGTAGAACCTTATGAATTGTTAAAGTTTGATTAACCTGGCGAATTTTCTTTTGCCAACTTGAAGAACAAGAAAATCTTTTCCGCCAAACTCAATTTTTTGCATAAGATCGGAAACTTTTTCGTTATTCAATTTTACTCCGCCGCCTTGTATAAGTCTTTTAGCTTCACCTTTGCTTACCGTAAGGTTATTTTCTGCTATAAAATCAATTAAAATAACACCTTCAGTAACTTTGAATTCTTCTATTTCATCAGGCAAACCTTTTTTACTGAAAATATTTATAAATTCCTGCTCGGCTTTTTCTGCTTCTTCAGCAGAATAGTATTCACTTACGATAGTTTTTGCAAGCTTCATCTTGTAATCGCGGGGGTTTACCTGCCATGATTCAAGCTCTGTTTTTATTTTTTCTAGATCTTCAGGTGTAATATCTGTTAAAAGCTCATAATATCTTATTATTAAAGCATCTGGAATAGACATAATTTTTCCAAGCATATCTTTTGGAGAATCAGTAAGACTAATGCAATGATCGGAATAGGATTTGGACATTTTAATAACGCCGTCAGTTCCCTCAAGAAGCGGGACGAGCAAAACCATTTGAGGATGTTTTTTGCCGTAAGCACTCTGAATATCACGCCCCAGAAGCACGTTAAATCTCTGGTCTGTTCCGCCAAGTTCAATATCAGCGTCAACTTCAACTGAGTCATAAGCCTGCATTAAAGGATAGAAAAACTCATGCACGGAAATAGGCTTGCCTTCTGCGTATCTTTTCGCAAAGTCGTCCCTTACCAGCATCTGAGCTACTGTTATTTGGGAAGAAAGTTTTAATAAATCAACAAGATTCATATTGTGAAGCCAGTCTGCGTTATTTACAACTTCTGCATTGTTTATATCAACAACTTGTCCCATCTGTTCAAGGTAAGTTTTTGCGTTCTGGTCAACTTCTTCCTTTGTCAGGGCAGGTCTTGTTTCTGATTTTCCTGACGGATCACCTATCATAGCGGTTGCACCTCCGACTATAAGCACTACCTGATGACCTGCTTTCTGAAATTGTCTTAATTTTCTCATTACAACGGTATGCCCTAAGTGTAAATCTGGTCTTGTAGGGTCAAGCCCGAGTTTTACTCTTAAAGGTTTTCCTGTTTCTTCTGATTTTTTGAGTTTTCTGGCGAGTTCTTTTACTCCGCCCGGTAAAACTTCCGCGCCTTTTGCTAAAAACTCCGCCTGTTTTATGAATTTTTCCTGAATTTCCATTGTTATTTCACTCATTTTGTCTTCTCTTGGTTTTTCAGATATATGTTAACTTGAATTGCTAACCAATTATACTATATTAATCTTTAAAAGTAATTTATATTTGACTATCAAGGAGAAAGAGAGCAGGAAAAACCTGCAGGTTTTTCCTGCTCTCTTTCTCCTTGTACTGCGACGAGGGTTTTAATCCCCTGAATTGTCTATCCTTTGACAGGGTATCATATCTCTAAAATTTATTTATTTTTTTTGTTTCGAGTTTATATAGTTAAGATAGTTAAAGATTAAAACCCTCCTACTGTTAAGGAATACAGTGTTTTGGTGCGAAGATAGTCCAGACTTTTGTTGGGATACTCCAGATTTATGCAAAGATAATCCAGACAAATCTAGTGTATTAAAATGACAGCTTAATGACAATAATTAAACACGCTCTGCAAGTCTTTGTCGCCTCTGCCTGAAAGGCATAGAACCACTAAGTCATCTTTTGTGGTTGTTGGCATAAGTTCTTCCAGATAAGCTAAAGCATGCGAAGATTCAAGCGCTGGAACTATTCCTTCCAGCTTTGAAAGCAATTTAAAAGCTTTTACCGCCTGATCATCAGTTATGGGATAATATTGACCCCTGCCCGAGTCTTTCAGGTAGCTGTGTTCGGGACCGACACCAGGGTAATCAAGTCCTGCCGAAATACTGTAAGCTTCTTCAATTTGTCCATACTCATCCTGCAAAACATAACTTAGCGAGCCATGCAACACGCCCGGTTTGCCTTTCATCATACTTGCTGCGGTAAGATTGGAATCTATACCTTGTCCTGCTGCTTCAATACCTATGATTTTTACATCTTTATCACCCAAAAAGCTATAGAACATTCCCATAGAATTACTTCCGCCACCTATGCAGGCAAGAACATAATCAGGAAGTCTATTTTCTTTTTCCTGAATTTGTTGACGGGTTTCATTTCCTATAACTGACTGGAAAAATCTGACCATTTCAGGATACGGATGAGGACCGACTGTTGATCCTATTATATAATGGGTGTTTTCTACGTTTGTAACCCAATCTCTTATTGCTTCGCTTGTTGCGTCCTTAAGGGTTTTACTCCCCGAATAAACAGGATTAACCTTTGCACCGAGAAGTTTCATTCTTTCAACATTCACTGCCTGACGCTTTGTGTCTTCTTCTCCCATATAAATTTCGCATTCAAGCCCGAAAAGAGCGGAAACAGTGGCTGTTGCTACGCCATGCTGACCTGCTCCTGTTTCTGCGATGATTCTTTTTTTACCCATTTTTAAGGCTAAAAGAACTTGTCCCAGCGCATTATTGATTTTATGTGCGCCTGTATGGTTTAAGTCTTCTCTTTTAAGATATATTTTGCCTTTACCGTAATATTCAGTAAGTCTTTTCGCAAAATAAAGCGGCGTTGGTCTTCCTGAATAATCTTTCATCAGGCTGTATAAGTCATCTAAAAATTTTTCATCGCTTATTGCTTCTTTAAAAACTTTTTCAAGCTCGTATAATGCCCCCATAAGAGTTTCCGGGACATATTTACCGCCATATTTTTCGAAATGTCCTTTTGAATCAGGCAAATTATAAGGTTTATTTTTTTCAAAACAGTGACTCATAAGTTAAAAAACCTCTTCAATATATAGATTTTCTCTTAAACTGTTATTATTCTATACCAAATTTTACTCGGAAATATTTTTATTATAAAATTTGTTTAAAATTAGTAAAATGATTAATAAAAATTTGCCCATATAAAATTTTGAGCATGTTAATATATTAATCAGAATAACAAGCAGTAATTAAAGAGGACTCATAAAAATGAAAGAAGGAATCCACCCAAAATACGCAGAAACAACTGTTAGCTGTGCTTGCGGTAATGTAATCGAAACAGGTTCTGTTGCGCAGGGAATGAAAGTTGAAATTTGCAACGCATGTCATCCTTTCTTTACCGGTACTCAAAAAATAATGGATACAGAAGGTAGAGTTGAAAGATTCAACAAACGTTACGCTAATTTAAATAAAAAATAAAACATTAGTTTTTATACTTTTACAATAAGCCTTTGCAGTCTTTCTGCGGGCTTATTGCGTAGTAAAAAGGTAAATAAAATGACTCAAGAAAAAGAATTTCCAATAGTAGATCTTATAAGCATGCCGGAAAATCCTTTAAAAACGATTTATGCGGCATGCAGAACCTGTTATTCTGCTGACTACCCGATAAATATCTGGGAAAATGCTACTGATGACGAAAAGATGCTTAAGCTCGTTAAAAGAGTTCTTGCTTCCGGTCATCACAGTACGATAGAACATTGCCAGTATGTGTTTACAATAAGCGGCGTTTCAAGAGCCTGCACCCATCAGCTTGTAAGACACAGACACATGTCTTTTTCTCAAAAATCACAGAGATATGTTACAGAAAAAGAACAGTTTGAATATATTACCCCTAATACAATAAAAAAAGCCGGATTTGAAGCTGAATATAATGAATTTATGAGCAAAACGGCTGAATTTTATGAAAAAATGATAAATCAGGGAATTCCCGCAGAAGATGCAAGATTTATTCTTCCAAATGCTGCAACAAGTTCGCTTGTTGCGAGTCTTAATTTAAGGGAGTTTATTCATCTCGCAAATATCAGGCTTTGTACAAATGCGCAGCATGAAATACGAATTATGGTCAAAAAAATGTGTGATCTGGCTATAGAAAAAGACCCATGGCTTGCTGAATACCTTGTACCAAAGTGTGAAGCATTAGGGCATTGTGATGAAATAAGAGGCTGTGGAAGAAAACCCCAAAAAGTATAATAATGTAATTGAACAGATCCTCGCGTCGGGGTTTCACCCCTCCTCAGGATGACAAAGGAGTCTTAAATAACAATGAAAGATATGCTGGGTAAAATTCAAAATATAGAAAAAAGCTATATCGAGCTTGGGGAAAAGCTTAGCGACCCTGAAACAATCAAGGATTTTGAAGAATTTAAAAAACTTTCCAAGACGAGAAAGTCTATGGAAGAAAGTGTTCAGATTTATCATGCCTGGCAAGATGCAGCAAAGGCAAAAGAAGATGCCATTCAAATGATTAAAGGCGAATCCGATGAAGAAATGAAAGAACTTATTCAAACAGAACTGGATCAGGCTGAGGCAAAAATTCAACAGTGCGAAGAAAGAATGAAGATTCTTCTGCTTCCGCGAGATCCAAATGACGACAAAGATATTATGCTTGAGATAAGAGGAAGCGCCGGTGGCGATGAAGCTAATATTTTCGCGGCTGACCTTATGAGAATGTATCTGAGATATGCAGAAAAACAGGGATGGCAAACAGAAATCCTTGGCATATCAGAAGCTGCTGTAGGCGGCATAGGCGAAGTTATAATTAATATAAAAGGTGATGCTGTTTACAGCAGGCTAAAATACGAATCAGGCGTTCATAGAGTTCAAAGAGTTCCTTTAACAGAATCATCCGGAAGAATTCATACAAGTACGGCAACCGTTGCTGTTATGCCCGAAGTTGAAGATATTGGAACAGAAATTGATATGAAAGACCTTGAAATTTCTACGGCACGTTCAGGCGGTGCAGGCGGACAGAATGTAAACAAAGTGGAAACAGCCGTAAGAATGGTTCATAAACCGACAGGAATTATGGTTTTTTGTACAGAAGAAAGAAGCCAGCTTAAAAACAAAGCAAGAGCTCTTCAAATCATTAAAGCCAAAGTTTATGACATTGAAAATCAAAAGCAGATGCAAGAAATTACCGACTTAAGAAGATCGCAAGTCGGGACAGGTGATAGAAGCGAAAGAATCAGAACCTATAATTTTCCGCAGGGAAGATGTACAGACCACAGAATTGGTGAAAACTTAAACGTGTGGACTGTTATAGAAGGCGAACTGGATGATCTTCTGGATATGCTTGCACAGGCTGACCAGAAAGCAAAACTTGAAAAACTCGCTCAATCTGTATAAAAAATGACAACCCAAAAAACTATAATTGAAATTAAAAATAATGCTGTTTCAAAATTAAAAGAAGGCGGCATTTTTTCAAGTGAAGCAATTGCCGAAACTGATATTCTTTTAAATTTTGTTTTTGGTGTTGCAAAAAAAGATATAATACTCAACCCTGAAAAGGTATTAGAAGCAGAAAAACTGGAAACTTTTAATTCCCTTATTAATCGACGAATTAAGGAAAAAATCCCTGTTCAATATCTGACAAATGAAGCTTTTTTTATGGGTGAAGAATTTTATGTAGAT
>Ga0154353_1090_pt5 | contig 19017 bp, 20 predicted proteins | sample RifGroA2_FD_115881 | JGI IMG/M metagenome (GOLD analysis project Ga0154353, IMG submission 115881) | Candidatus Melainabacteria bacterium GWA2_34_9
AGAAAAGCAGATTTTGGACCCGCGTCAGCTCAAATGTCAAGCTGGGCAAATGACGTTCAAGGCTGGTCTAAACTCGTAGACGCTCTCAAGCAAAAACGTGCAAATAAAAATTATCCCGATTTAAAAGCTTTTTACGAGAAGCCTTTAGAAATGCCCACAATGCGTAATGTAAGCTGTACTGCCGAGGTGCAAAATTGTGAACTTGCAAAAGAAGCCGGCAGGCTTCATGCAGAAATAAAAGCAAATTATGCGGCGGGTCAAGGGATTTACAAAAAACTTGTTGATATAAAGTGGGATCAGGTTGGCGTAGCAGTAAAAGGTATTTCCGCAAATTTAATTCCGATAATTGTAGATAATTTTATAACATCGTCTATTACAGGAATTTCAAGCGTTGCAATAAATAAAATGAGCCCGATTATTGCCTCGTTAATTCAAGTGTCAAATAGTGCTGTAGAGTTTGCTAAAAATAATCCTAATGATGCGGCAGAACTTATTAAAAAACTCGATTCTCTTTGCGATACGATGGAAGCAGACGCAAAAACAGCCAGAGCTTTTGTAGAGCAGGATCAACAAAAATTGCAAGCAATCTATGAACAGTTGGCAATTGCTTGTGAGCAAGATGCTTTAAAGAAACAAAGCATTGCAGAACAAAAAAAAGCTGACCTAGAAAATAAAATGAAAGTAATTTCTGCCGATACGGGGCTTGAAATTACTTCAACAGAAACAAACGCGTTTCTCAGAAACTATGAAATCAGTGTAAAAGCAAAAGCTCTGCTTGACACCTTGCTCATTTCCAAAGATGATGCCATAAAAGAAATGCGAGTTGATTATGACCAACTTATACTTGAGTACAGAGACGTAGTAAAGTTTACTCCGCTGAAAGTCTGTGGGGGAAACTTTTTTGAGAACGGTGTTAGTCCTGAATGTTTTACAATGAATTATTCCGTAAGTGAAATAACAGAATGGGATGCTGCTTTTCCAAAGACTGTTTCAATAATTAATTCACAAACAGAAAGGTATAAAATTATACTTGAAAAAGCAAAAACAAGCCGTGGAATTCATATAGAAAAAGTTAAATTAATACAATCTAAAATTATAGAACTTTCTGATAAATATAGTAAATATCTTGAGTATAATCCCGGAGTTGAAAGAATTGAGCCTATATTTGCGGATTATAACAATTTTATAGAATCTCTGGAGGAACGAATCCCCGCACTTGAACTGACAGCCTCACAAGCAGAAACAGGTCAAAAAACTGTAAGAGAAGGCCTGACAAACAGAATTAAGAAAGAAAGGGACGGAGCTGTAAAATATAAAACACTGGAAGCCAATTTGGTCAATAGTATTGACCAAATAAAAGATGCTGTTTATAAGTCGGACAATATTTATGCGTCGGAAGAGTTTATTTTTCTGGATAAAATAGGCCATAAACCTATGGTAAACAAAGAAAAAATCAAATCTTTCAGTATAGATGCCAAAAGAGCCGACGATATTAAAGTTATAATTAACAGACTCAAAGAAAAACAAAAAGAACAAAATCATCAAATAAAAAGATTGATATTAGGACAAAATAATGCTGTGTATGACAGCCAACTGTTGAAAGACTTTCTTGCCGAATATACAGACGGACTTATTTACACTCATACCGCCTTTGAAAAAATCAAAGCGGATGTTAGTCTAGTTACAGGGGTTTCTTTAAAACATCCTTATTATGACGTAGTTGTAGATCGGCTAAACGGTGATTATAGCTTATGGATGACAGGCAGCGGTTCAAGCTTAAAGTGGATGCTTGATCCTGAAACCTTAAGACTGGATATAGATTCCTTAATTGAAGAATTTAAAAAAATTGACAAAGACAATCAAAGTTATAAAACTTTAGAAAAAATATTAAGCAACATTCAAGCTAGTAAAACAACTTTCATAAACCTTGACAGACGTGAGTTTGAGGTAATGAGCCGTGGTTTTTCCGATGAGGTTCAAAAAATAGTTAAAGAATCAAATTCTGGTGGAGCAAATAATGAACAGCTTGCTAGAATCCACAAGGAGATTGCAACTCTTTTAGAAGAAATAGATACTGCAAACAGAATAAGTGAAAAAGAAAAAGAAACTAAAAGATTAATAGCAGTTATTCCTGAAATACAAAAACAAGTGCAAGAAATTGATGAAGAATACAAACGTCTTGAACAAGCTCAAAAAATCGAATCCAGATATATTTTTGAAAGAATGATTAAAGATCTTCAAAATCACACGCGAGCAATTTCAGATATGAAACAATGTTTAGATAGTTCAAAAACAGATGATTTAATTTTAAGTAAAAGTTTGGACAAATTAAATGAGCAGATATACAATTTGATTTCAAAAGTCAGCAAAACTATGCAACAGCTTGAAATCAATAACAAAAGAGAAGAAAACAATCTTGTACAAAACAGTATTAAAGACTTGTACGCTAATTTCAAACAGGCTTATGAATCTAAAAGCGAATCACAAGTTGTCAGGTTTATTTCTAACGAGTGGGAATCGGCTGACGGAAGTACGATTTCCGATCTTGAGATTAATTTAAGAAGAATATTTAATGTATTTGATAATATAAACTATAATATTTCAAATTTAAATATTGTATCGATTGATGAGAATACTTTCCGTGTCAATTATGATGTGGAAATTACGGGCGTAAATTACGAAAGAAATTTAACACACAAAGAAAAGTCTTCTGTTTCTGAAGAAGTAACAGTAACTCCCAGAGGCGGCGTAAAGATTAACAAAACACTTAACGGACGATTTTGGTACATAGAATAGATTTATGTCTCAAATCAGCTGATATTTTAGCTCAGATTAACTGTCTCTTTACATCAGTCAAAATTCAGCAAAGCATTATAAATAATGACATAGAAGATGATTTTATTTTAAATAAGAAATATTAGGCACTTCGAATTTTATTTCGAAATGCCTAAATTATTAGTTTGTAAAAGGATGTTCAGTTCCTTTTTCTCTAGTTATTTTATACACTTCTTCTGACAGGATTTTTTTCCATTCTTCTTTAGTTTTTGATATTTTATTCATATAAATCACCTCATTGTAGAATTTTATCAGCATTCTTTTTATTTTAAATTGCAAACAAGGAGATAAATTATGAAAACATATAAACTAAATTCAGGATATGAAATGCCGTTATTCGGCTTAGGCACATGGAAATCAGAACAGGAACAAGAATTATATAAAGCAGTTAGAGAAGCTATAAATATTGGTTATAGACATATTGACTGTGCGAAAATATATGGCAATGAGAACATTATAGGCAAAGCCCTAAACGATGCTTTCAATGCCAACGAAGTTAAAAGGGAATCAACGAAAAACGTCTTAAAGAAAACTTTGAGGCTCAGCTTATAGACCTAGATGAAGCTGACATGAAAGAAATTGCTACATTAGATAGACATTTCAGGTATGTAAAAGGGGCATTCTTTACCCCGCAAGGCAGTGGTTACACTTTAGAAAATCTTTGGGACGAGGAATAAAAAATGGAAAAAGCAACATTTGCCGCAGGATGTTTTTGGGGCGTAGAAGCCAAATTTTGCAAAATAGACGGGGTTGTTTTAACTCAGGTCGGTTATACAGGTGGATACAAGGAAAATCCCACATATGAAGAAGTTTGCTCTGACTTAACAGGTCATGCAGAAGCTATTGAAATAACTTTTGACCCTGAAAAAATATCGTATAAAGAGTTGCTTGAAGTTTTCTGGAATATTCATAATCCTACAACAGTTAATAGGCAAGGATTAGACATAGGAAGCCAGTATAGGTCAGCTATATTTTTTCATAATGAGGAACAGCAAAAACTTGCACTTAAATCAAAAAAAGAACTTGAAGAATCCAGCAGATTAGACAAGCCAATAGTTACAGAAATTCTTCCTGCTGCAAAATTCTGGAGGGCAGAAGAATATCACCAACAGTATTATGAAAAAACTGGTCGTTCAGGATGCTAAAAATATAGCGTGTTTATAAAATCCCTTTAAATTCGCGACTTAAAAAAGTATTTTGACAGGAAAATTTTTAAAAAACTTATGTAAATTTATTTAAAGATTAATAGCAATTTTTTTTATGTTTGAATTTAATATAATTAAGATAACAAGTAACCAAAAGTCCTTTGATAAAATGTAATAATTAACAAAAAGTCGTACGAAAAAATGTAAAACTCGTTAAAGACTTACATTTAAACTTTAAAAGCAATTCTCATTTCTTCTATCTTAGAACGACTTATTCCAAAAGATTTTGCTACATCTGTCCATTTTTGAATAGAATCCTTAATTTCGTCTATTATTATTTTAGTATCTTTACTTTTTAGTCCAAAATATTCTGCAATTTGTATATTATTTTCTAAAAAACGAACATTGCCTTTTTTAAATTTATTTTTTAAATATTTTATTGAATGCTCTTTTGTATCGCCTGAAAGAATACTTAAATTCAATCAACGAAAGTGTTTTAATTTCAACAAGCTAATTTTTTTAGTTTTAGACTGTCCAAAAAACGGGGCAAGGTCATAAAACGAATAAATTAGATTTTTTCTGTTCTAATTTATGGGCATAGTATGCGGCAATCTGATTTTATAATTTTGAACCTTTTTATTTAAAATTTCGTTATGATATTAAGAGAACTCAATAATAAGGATCAAAAAAATGAGTTGTGATAAATTCGAAAAACTTTTTATTAAGGAATCCGAGAATGAGCTTTTAAGTCACATTCAAATTTGTGAAACCTGTAATTTAGAGTACAAAAAAATGCTTGTAACCGAAAAAATAATCAAAGAATCAAAACCTTATTTTATGACGAAAAAAAGAAGCAAAGTTTTTATAAATATAGCTGCAAGCTTGGCTTTAGTTGTAGTAACTTCAACAGTTTTCCTTAATAACTCTTGTATAACAAAAATTGCTTACGATGAATCTGTTTCTACAGCGGCTTTTCCTGTAGATGAATATGGGTTAGTGGACATTCAATAATGCAAATAGAAGAATTTATTAAACAAAATCAAATAAAAATAAGAAAAATAATTGGTCAATTTACTGATGAAGAAACTTCAAAAGATATTGAGCAGGATGTATATTTGAAAATATGGAAAAATTCTGCACAGGATAAACCTTTTGGTTATGTAAAAACTATTGTAGTAAACACCTGCAAAGATTTTTTTAAATCAAAACAATATAAACAAGCTCAGCAAACCTCAAATGATGATGAAAAACTTTTATCTATAAAATCAAGTACAGAAATCCCGCATCAAAGAACAGAAAGAATGTTCAGGCAAAAAATGATAGCAAATGCCATAAACAATCTTCCACAAAAGCTTAAAGAAGTTATCATTCTCTATGATATAGAAGAATTGGAACAGAATATAATTGCGCAAAAACTTAAGTGTCCAATTGGAACGGTAAAATCAAGGTTATTTAATGCAAGAAAACAGCTTCAGGCTGATCTTCAAAAATTAATAGAAGGAGATTTATTATGAAAAAATTGTTTATTACATTTTGTGGAATTGTAGTACTATCGGGACTTTCTCATTTTGCTTATGCTGAAGAAAAAGGTTGCCCAAACAGCTTTTCTCCAGAAATGAAAGCTAAAATGCAACAAAATAAATCCGAATTTGGTAATAGACAAAATCTAACACCCGAACAAAAAGAGCAAATGAAAGCTAAAATGCAGCAAAAAAAAGCTGAATTTGAAGCAAGACTTAATCTTACACCTGACCAAAAAGAAAAAATGAAAGCTATTCATAAATCTGCAAAAGATAAAATTCAACCACTTTTTGAATGTATGAAAACAGAAAGAGCAAAATTAAAACAGCTTAAAACGTCAGGTGCTTCGGAACAACAATTACAAGCACAAAAGCAAAAAATCAAAAGTATTAGAGAGCAAATAAAAACTATTAGAAAATCGAATTTTACACAGATACAGGCTATTTTAACGCCCGAACAGCAAAAAGAATTTAATAAAATGCATGAAGAACATAAGCAAAATAAAAATAAAAATCAAAAAAATAAATTTGAAGAAAAAGAATAAAAAACTAAGCTAAATTTAAAAAAACAGACTCAAAATATTATTTGAGTCTGTTTTTTGTTGATGATATTATCAAACGGAAAAGAAAGCTTTGGAGGTATTTATAATGTCAAATGCAACAGAATTAAAAGTTTATCATGACCAAGATATTGACGCTAATCCTATATTAACAAAAAAAGTAGCGATTTTAGGTTATGGAAGTCAGGGACATGCCCACGCTTTAAACTTAAAAGAATCGGGTGTAAATGTCAAAGTTGCACTTAGAGATGGTTCAAAAACTTGTGATAGAGTTAAAAATGCAGGTCTTGAATGTTTATCATTCGAAGAAGCAGTTGAATGGGCTGATGTTTTAATGATTCTGCTTCCTGATACAGTTCATAAAGAAGTTTATGATAAATATATCGCTCCAAGCGTCAAATCAGGTCAGTATTTAGGATTTGGACATGGCTTTAGTATACACTACGGACAAATTGTACCACCTGCCGGCGTAAATACATTTATCGTTGCTCCAAAAGGACCAGGACATCTTGTAAGATCAGAATATAAAATTGGAAGAGGCGTACCTGCATTAGTAGCAGTTGGTCAAAATCCTTCAGGTGATACATTAGATGTTGCACTTGCTTACGCAAAATGCAATGGCGGTTCAAGAGGCGGCGTTATTGAAACAACTTTCAAAGATGAAACAGAAACAGATCTTTTCGGAGAACAGGCTGTACTTTGTGGTGGTGCTACAGCGCTTGTTAAAGCTGGATTTGAAACATTAACTGAAGCAGGATATCCACCGGAAATGGCATATTTTGAATGTCTTCATGAATTAAAACTTATTGTCGACTTAATGTACTTCGGCGGAATTAGTGATATGAGATATTCAATTAGTGATACAGCAAGATATGGTGATGTAACACGCGGACCAAGACTTGTTACAAAAGAAACCAAAGCTGAAATGAAAAAAATTCTTGAAGAAATTCAAAATGGTGCATTTGCAAAAGAATGGATTGAAGAAAATCAAAAAGGTCAGCCAAATCTTAAAATGCTCGTTGACGAGGATAAAGATCACGAAATTGAAAGAGTCGGAAGAAAACTTCGTGGCATGATGAGCTGGATAAAAGATGCTCAACTTATCAATTCAGATGAAAGATAAAAACAAAAGATAGAAAACCTTTTGTTAAGAAATCTATATAATAATTAAAAAAACATTTGCAATTTATTTTGTTTGTTTTAATATAATATCAAATAGCCCGACCATGAGATCGGGCTTTTACTTTTTTAGAAATAATTATTAAATTATATAAAAATCAGGAAACCATTTTATCGATTTTGTTTTGTTCCGGTGGACCTATTTGGTCTAGCAAAATCTTTATTACACTTGACATCTGACAAACGAACGAATAACTGCTTTTAGCAACAGAACAATCAAGGCAGTTGCTATTGCTGAGGTAGCATCTTATAGCCTGATCCGTCCAATTTTTTGTTATGGAATTTGAAATTTCGTTAACTTCTCTTGATGGAATGTAGCTAATTTTAGCAGATTTTTGTGGTTTAGCGTAAGTTTTATTTATCATAATGCTTTGACATTCCTATATCTATAATGAATCCGACATACTGATACAAAACTGCATCATCACTTGACAAGAATATATCGTTTTGGACTTATAGTAATCATTTATTTGTTGTATTATTTTTGATTTTTTAAAAATAAGCAAAATATAATTGTATAATTGTCTTATTCAGGCATGTTGGATGTTTTTTCATCAAAATTATGAACAATAAAAGCTTAAACAAGTTTATTTTCCCTTTTTTACTTTGCGCAATTGTAGCTTCAAATTCGATAAGTTCAAGCGCAGAGGAAATTAACATTGAAAAAATTAACTTTGAACTGGGTATAAGCTGTCTTAAACAAAACGATTACAGGCAGGCAATTAAGTATTTTGAACTGGTAGTACAAAAAAATCCTAAAAACATTGAAGCACATTACAATCTTGCACTTGCGTATAAAAAATACGGCATGTCAGAAAAATCGGTTTCGGAATTTGACAGGGTTGTAAAATTGCTCAATGATCCGCAGAATTTTGAAGCAAAGGGTATAGATATTAATAAACTCAGGCAGGAAAACAGAATTCTGCACAGTAACGAGCTTGCTTCCGATAAATATGAGCTTTATTCAAAAGTTAAATCGCAGGAAAACGATTATATTGACCTCGGAGATATGCATTTTGACAATCAGCAGTTTGAAACAGCTATTGAATACTATAATCTTGCTCTTCAAATAAATCCTTATAACGATTTTACATATTTTAAAATAGCAAAAAGTTATATGGATGCAGGAAATTATCTTCAAGCAGAACCATATATAACAAGGGCAGTGGAATTAACTCCGCAAAATCCTAAATATACTTATTATAAAGATATTGTAGTTAAAAGTATCGGCAGTAAATACTATAAAAACATTGACCTTCGAGAAAAAATAGTTAATAAGTCAATAAATAGAAAAGATCCGATGCAAGGGTTTGAGCTTCCCGAAGAATACAAAAAAGAGCTTTTTGCTGAAGAAGAAAAAAGCACCGCAGGAAATAAACCTGAACCCTATGTTGAAGAAATAATAAATCCTGAAAATGCAGTTATTCAACCTAATAAAACTTCAAAAATAAAAAAGCTTTTTGTAAAGAAGCAAAATATAAATAAAAGTATAGCTGCTGAAGAGAAAAAACAGGAAATAAAACCGGAAAATGCCGGGAATTTTACTCAGGGTAAATCGCAGGAGCTTGATTATCTGGATTTGGCTGATTTGCATTATGATAATCAGGAATTTGAAACGGCACTGGAGTATTACACGCTTGCTTTAAACATTAATTCAAATAATGATTATACTTATTATAAGATTGCACGCTGCTTTATCGATATGAAGCAGTATCGAAATGCGGATGAGTACATTAATAAAGCTCTTGTATTGTCGTCAATGAATAAAAAATATTTGTTCTTTAAGAATGAAATTGCAAGTAATTTGAATTCTGCTGAAAATACGACTTTAGCGTTTAAATCACCTGAGGATTTTTCGAAGAATAAAGTTAATGTAAATCCAAACAAAGTCAGTAAGCTCAATCCAAACCTGAAAATGATTGCTGAAGACCCGAAAATTATTTCGGAAGAAACTATTATAGAGGATGAACCTGACGTTTCTAATGCTAAATTGCCGGAAATCTCTCCTGTCAATAAAACACAAAAAGTAAATGTTGCAGTTTCCAACAAAGCGAATAAGCCCGCACAACACTTAGCTGTCATCCCGAACTTGATTCGGGATCTAACCAATAGTGCTTTATCGCTTAAATCCAAAAATGGAAAGATGCTAAATCAAGTTCAGCATGACAATCAACAAGTTCAAAGCAATAACGATCCCGTGACTACCCAGAAACTAATTTCTTCTGTGGAAACAACAACACCTTCAGTTTTTGGCAAGGATATGAAGTATTACCAAACACAAGAGCCAGAACAAACTAAACCTGCTGATATTCAATACGAAAAACCTATGCAGACAGAACCTCAAGAACAACAATACTCACCTGATTATTATAACGAAAAAGGTATAGAGTATTTTAAACGCGATAATATGCAGAAAGCTGAAAATTTCTTCAAAAAAGCTATTGAATTAAAGCCGATGTATGCAAAAGCTTATAATAACCTTGCAAACGTTGAGGCAAAACGTGGAAATTTTGATATAGCTATACAATATAACCTGCAAGCTCTGACAATTGACCCTTATTATCCTGAATCTTACTATAATTTGGCTTTGATATATAAAAAGAGAAAAGATTTTATCAATGAAATTGCTTATTTAGACAAAGCCGTACAGGCTGACCCGAAATACTATCAGGCTTATTTTACGCGAGGACTTTCATATTACAATGCCGGCAACTATGAGCAGGCAAAATATAATTTCAAAGAAGTGCTAAAACTTAAAAACGACCACTATCTGGCAAGTCAAAACCTCGGGATAATTTATGCCAACGAGCTAAACAAAACCGAAGCTGAAAATTACCTGAAGACAGCTATAAGGCTCAATAAAAACAACGCAACTTCTTACTATTACTTGGCTTCAATTTATCAAACCACAGGAAGTGTTTTTGATGCTATAGAAAATTACCGGAAAACAATAGAGCTTGACCCTGCAAATTATAAAGCATATCTCGCTTTAGCAAAATCTTATGAACAAAATGACGAAATAGACAGAGCTATTGATATATTAAATGATGCGATACAGCTAAATCAGTCAAATGCAGAGCCTTATAATTGTTTAGGCTTGCTGTATCTTAAAAAAGACAAATATATCGAGGCGACAAACTCATTCCAGAAAGCTATTTCAATTAATTCCAACAGGTCAGTTTATCATTATAATCTGAGCCAGAGTTATATTTGCCTGAATATGAAAAACAAGGCAAAAGTTGAGTTTGAAAGAGCTGTTAATATCCAACCTGCAACTATTCAAGACTATATAGATCTTTCGGAAATCTTCTATGATCGATCAATGCCTAGTTATTCGATTAAAGTCCTGAAAGACGGGATTGCTGCTTTGCCTGACAATGATTATCTGTATGTGGTACTTTCGAGGTTCTACGAAAAAACAGGAGCTATAACTTCAGCTAAAAAACTGCTTACAGATTACCTCGTTAAGAAACCTAACGGCACTCTAAGCTTGCTAATCCAGCGCAAATTAAGCAGTATGGAAAATACAGTCAATAATGGAAATAATAGTGATTTATGATTATAGATAAACTAAAAAATGCTTCTTTTTATTACGGAATCAGTGAAAAAATCGCCACAGCTTTGAAATATCTAGAAAAAACTGATTTGTCAGAATTCCAAAATGGAAAATATGAAATAGAAGGTGATGATATTTTTGTAATCGTGCAGGATTACCACACAAAACCCGTGTCAGAAGGGAAATTTGAAGCGCATAGAAAATACATTGATATTCAGTACATAATTAAAGGCGTGGAAAAAATGGGCTATACCTATGTCCATAATCTAAAACCTTCAACCGAATATGACGAAGAAAAAGATATTATATTTTTAGAGGGTGATGGCGATTTTGTGACTGTTGAAAAAGGATTTTTTACTATTTTTGCGACGGAAGATGCTCACATGCCCGGAATTGAATCAAAAACTTCCGAATACGTCAAAAAAGCGGTTGTAAAGATTAAAGTGTAAAAACAAAGTTTTCTTTACAACAAATTTTGCTAATGATAATATTTATATCAACAAACAGGGAAACACGGTGAAAATCCGTGACTGTGCCGCAACTGTAGTAAGGGGGATGCCGCAAGAAGCATTCTTGGAAAATCCTTCCTTAAGTCAGAATACCTCTTTGTTACAAGTTACTAGCGAGCACTAGAGGTATATGGTTGTGAGAATTACATATTTATAATTATACAGAAGAACTCTTTTATTGCTAAAGAGCTCTTTTTTAGTGTTTAAACTGCTTTATTTGAGAAAGACATGAGAATACAAACTTCAAACGTAAATTATATGCCAAAAATGCAGGTTCAGACGAAACCGATGGGCGTAATGTGCCCACATGGAAGCCCTGCCGGTGCTTGTCCTGCTTGTATGGGTGGAGGAGGCGGCGGTTCATCAGTAAAATCAAAACCAACCGCACATGAACTCGGACTTTTGACTTGGGCGGATTTACTGCCCGCGTGGAATGCAATGCTCGCGGCAAATCAAAGAAAAGAATTCGACAAGAAACTCGACACTTTACTTGCAATGAAAAAATATGTTGAACAATCCAATATTTATAAAGCGATAAATAATTTTATCGATAGTAAAATTATGCCGCTGGTGAAGCTTTTGAATTCACAAGTTTTAACACCTCTGACAAAAGCCATAAACCAGACAATTCAAGCTATAAATAACATTTATACCGAGTTGAAAGCTCAAATTACGCAACAGTTAACTAAATTGGCAGGCGTGTTAAATGAAAAACTCCAACTGGTAATGGATAAACTTAAACATGCAACAGAAATGCTTAAAAATGCAATGGAAATCTTTATGTCTAATCTAAAAGATAAAGAAAAAGCTGTAAAAGAGCATTTATTGGCTTTTGCAAACAGACTGAGGAAAAAACTTTTTAGGATAATTGAGGCAATGGATAATTCTTTTGAAGAATTAGATGAACAGAAACACAATGCAGAAAATTACGAGGAATTAATAAATGAATAGAAATCCCGTACTAAACAATTTTACAGCCGAGAACTCCCGTACCCGTAATTTTGCGGACATAAATGACAGAAAAAAAGCGAAAAACGATGTTACTAAAGAAGGTGTCGTAGTAAACACTTTTATAAAAGACCCCGACACTTATTATGCTGATTCTCGGGTTCGCGAAACAGCTCTACCAAAAGATATGTTTGATAAAAAAGAAAAAATTACAAATAAATGGTATAACCATCCGTTAGTTCCAATAATCGCCGCACCTCTTACACTTTTGGGCATAGGTGCAGGGCTCGCAAAAGCTTATAAAAGTTCTTTTATTCATAAATTCAAGATTCCTGCAAAAGACCAGATTCCGAACTTTGGAAGGATTGTCACCATAAACGATGATAACAAAATGGTATTGCTTTTGCTTGTTCAGGATCCCTCAATAAAATCACTGCTTGCAACAACAGCTGTTTTTGCTACTTCTGCCAGCGGTTTTATTATGAAAAACGTAGTTGATGGCGTCAAGGAAGTTCTTGTGAAAAAACAGTTTGCGGACATAAAACGGGATAAAGAAGAAAAGCTCATTGATATTGAAACAAGAAGTTTTTCAGGCAAAAATCAAATAATCAGAAGTTTAATGTCACAAAAATCCGCTGAATTAAACAGTTATGACAATTCTTCGATAAATTCCGAAAAACCAAGTTTTGCCCAGCTAAAAAATAAAATAGCATTTAAAGGAGACGAAAATAAAGAAATTAAGAAGGATTCATTAGGCAAAATAGCTTTATATTCGGCTTTAAGTGTCGTAACGATAGGTTTATCGGTGTTATTTACAAAATCAATACTGAAAAATATAGGCTCAATAGCAAAACACCTTGAAAATATTAAAACAGAAGCCGGGGAAAAATTAAGCAAGGATTTAGCGAATTTACCTGAAAAGAAAATAAAAGAAACACTACAAAAATCAAAAATATCTCAAGAAACAAAACATTTTGTTATGAAAGAATGGCAAAAATCAAATGGCAAAGATTCAGTATTTCAAGCTGCGCCTGAAATGATGGGCGGAATCCCCGGAAAAACAAGTTTTTCCTCGGTGGTGAGTGATGTAACATCTTTTATTTATACCTATGTGCTTAATCCAACACCTCAAACAAGAAACCTTGCACTCCTTTTATGTTCATCTGCGGCTCTTGGATACGTTGGTGAAAAAACAGTTGAAGGAATAAAAGAAACACGCGTTGAAAAAGCAAACGCAAAAACAGAAGTTGACCTTCAGGACAGGCTTGTTCAGGTAGAGTTAAAAAACTTTTATCAAAAGAAAAACAGCTATATTCAGCCTTTAATGGATGATTATAAGGAGAAAATCAAGACGCCGTTTTCTAAAGAAGATGTTAAAAAGATGAAAGAAAACGTCCTGACGGAAATTAAAAGCGGACCTCCGTTTGTATATTCATAATTCAAAAGTAATATATTTTAACAATCTCTATGTGAAGAATTATAGAGGTTTTTAGACTGCATTTTAAATTGATAAAAAAAATCTTTCTTGAAATAGTTAGAAAAATATAATATAGTTAACAAGGATTTTTTATATTTCCAGATATGAGGCGGCGTAAACAAAAGGTTTTTAAAGTAATTAAATACAGCTAACCCTTTATATAAAGAGGGTTGCTGTTTGTAATGCGTTATTTACATTTGGTGGATAGGATTCAGGAGGCAGGATATGAATATTAGTTTAACACGGAATGCAATATATAAAAATGTGAACTTTACTGGCACTCAGGCTCAGGCTCCAAAGCAGCAAAATTCATCGGTTGTTGAAAAAAAACATACTTCAACTCCTCTGGTTGACAACAATTATGGCAGACTGCTTGTAAGCAAAAAAAATATTTCATTTAAAGGTTTAACCGTTGTTCCACATCCTGTTGAAAAAAAGATTTCGTCAGTTTTAAAATATTTGCAGCCGGATGAAATGATTCTTGTCGGCGAAAATATTGATAAGGCTTCAAAATTATTGAAAGGCTCATTAGATAAAGTAAATAATCTCGTAAAAAGACTATTTTTTATAGAAGAAAAAGGGATGGATCATACTTTTGCGGTAATGAAAGATGGCAGTGGAACAAAACAATTGATTAACCTTGGTGATAGAGCAATCTTTAAGCATGGTGATTTGACAGATCCCAATTCTGTTGCTAAAAAAGGTGAAAAATTATACGGTCAAAATCATAATGTTTTTCAAGCAGGTGGGGCAAAATTCAGGCTAACTGATTCTCCGGTAGAAACTCCCGACCCAATTAATGAAATTGCAAGAGAATTCAATTTTTCAAATAAAGATTCAAGTGTTATTAATAGATTAAATCTAAAAAATATTGAGTCATTGGCAGAAAATCCAGAGGTAACAGGTGGTGCTAAAAAAATTACCTTTGCTGATGTAGGCGGACAAAATGATGTTATTAAAGAGTTGAAAGAAAAAATAATCTATCCGATTAAATATCCTGAAGCTTATAAAAAGAAAAATGTTACTCCGGGGACAATACTTTATGGTCCTCCGGGAACAGGAAAGTCCCTTGTCGCTGAAGCACTTGCAAATGAAGTTGATGCTCATTTCATCAAAATGAACGGACTTGAATTGGAAACAAAATGGGTTGGTGAAACAGAGAAAAACTGGAGAAGTCTTTTTGAAGAAGCAAAAGATAAAAAACCGACAATTATTTTTATAGATGAATTTGATGCTGTAGCTAAAAAAAGAGCAGGTTCTGATACGTCAAGGCACGATGATAAAACTGTTAACCAGATTTTGACACTTATGAGTGACCTTGAAAAAAGCAAAGAGCCGGTTCATGTAATTGTAGCCACAAATAAATTTGAACAGCTTGATGATGCAATAGTCAGGTCAGGCAGATTTGGAAATCATATCGAGGTTAAGAATCCTGATTTAGGCGGATGTAAACATATATTAGGAATACATTCGAAAGGAAAATCAATTTCAGAAGGATTTAAAGCAGATGAATTTTCAGAGAAATTATTTAAACAAAAGGCAAGCGGGGCAGACATTTCTCACATTGTAAACGAGGCTGAAGATAATTGTTGGAAACGCGCAAATATTTTTGAGAAAATGGAAAAAGGAACATTTAAACCGTCTGATACTGATAATTTAAAAATAGAACACGATGATTTTGAAAAAGCTTTGGAATCGTTTGCGAAGTCAAGGCAAAAAGATGATGTACCTATTAAACGACCCATTGGCTTTAGAGGAAGAAAATAAATATTAAAAAATAAGTCACTGTTTAACTCGAATTGCTAGATAGCCAAATTCAGCTCTATTAACTTCTTTATGTCCAGCAAATTCCGAACCATTGTCATAAGTGGTTGATTTTACCAAGCCTTTAGGATATTTTGATAATGCAAAAGATATGGCTAAATTGGCTTGAAAACTTGTTTTTTTAGTTAATTTAGCTATTATTGTATATCGGGAAACTCTTTCCGCCATTGTTAATAAAGCTCCTTTGCCTGTTCTTGAAGAAACTACGCAATCTTGACCAAAGTCTTTCCTTTCTTCAATTTCCGGCGGTCTTTCTTTAATAGAAACTCTATCAGGTATTTTGCTTCCTTTTGTTTTTCGTAATTTATTTTTTGGAAACCTACGATGTCTTTTTCTTGGTAAATACAAACCCAATTCAGGTTTTTCATTGTAAATATACTGATAAATTGTTTCGTGGCTTACATAATACTCTGGATATTCCAATTTTAGCCTGCCTGATATCTGTTCCGGTGTCCATTGATGATTAATTATCTTGTCTTCAATGTATTTTCTGGTAAATTCATTAGGGATTCTTGTTCTTTGATGTGCTTTTGATTTTCTTTCCTTAGCCTGTTTATTGGCTTCAGTTGCAAGGTATAAACCTTTTAAAGATTTATTTCTTTTTAATTCTCTTGAGATTGTTGATGGACTTCTACCTATTTCTTTTGCTATTTCTTCCTGCCCCTTGCCTTCGGCATTCCTTACGTCTATTAAATCTCTTTCTTCACTTGTTAAATGACTGTACTTCTTTTTCATTTCTACTCTAACTCCTTTTTGAAAATTTTATCAGAGTTTTGCACTTAATTATTGAACGCGGGGTTTTATGGATGAGGAGTAATTGCAACAATAGTTATTTCTGTTTGATCCGGACCATAATGCCAAAACATTCTAAATGCTCCTGGAGTTTTATTTTCAATATAAGATTGAAAAATCTCTTCTCCATTATTACTTTTAAATGATTTGTATTTATGTGTGTGCAATCCAGGATGCCTTGAATTCTCTTGAAGTTTCTCAAGAGTCAATTTTATCTTTTTGAGTTTTTTAATTTGCCCTTGCTTTTTTAAATCAGCAAGATTTGACTTAGCTTCTGGGGTATAAACTAAATTATGCATTTTATTCCTCTAAGTCATCCCAAAAACTTTTATCCAGTTTGGAAACTTTACCTGCTGCTGATTCTTCTAAGCCTCTTTTTACTGATTCTAATGCAGGCTTATTTTTAAATAGCCAAACTTCTTCAGCAGGTATTTCAACTTTTGGATGAAGTATTATTACTCCGTTTTCTTGTATTTCTGCATCATAAGAGCTTACTTCGCTGGGAGCAAGCTTTCCCAGGGTTATTCTTTTTTTTGAATCAAGCTTTAAATTTTTTTCGGGCATTGTCATATTAAAATCCTCTTGCATAAGTTTCTTTATTTATATTTTAACATATCGTGGGAACTATTCAAGTGGGATTTTGTGTAATCCCACCAATTAATTTCTAAAAAGATAAAATGTGTTCCAGTGTAAACCTTTTATCTTTTTAGACTGGACTTCGTCCAGGCCGAAGTTATAATGAAACTAAGCTAATTGACTAAAACCCAAGGAGGACAATTAACAACAGGAAAAACATTAATCAAAGATAAAATAAATAAATCGATGTAATTCTTCCGTGGAGAGTCGGAGATGCGAATACTATGCCCATAAATTAGAACAGGGCATAAGCAGAATTTGATATAAGTATGACAGTAGAAATTAATAAAATTTTCAAAAATGATTTTAAAAAGCTAATTTTTTTCATTTATTCCAGCTTGTTTCTCTCAAAAACAAAACAATTTTATCATGCACATGTCTATTCCAAGAAAAATATCAATTAAAATATGACGATAAACTTTAATTTAGCAGCCACAAGAATGGTTGCCATGGGGGTAGAACTAATCGTAGTGCAGGATATTCTGGGGCATTCCAACATTACAACAACTATGAGATACGCACACCCTATTCCTGAACGTAAAAAATTGGCTGTAGAAGCATTAGCTTCTTATGGAAATATTAAAGAAGAAAATAAAGTTGTTTCAATAGCTCGTTAGTATTTGTTTAAGTTTTATCAAAGACTGTCCTTTCTCTGAATCAGGACAGTCTTTCTTTTTGTGTAAATTGCAGAAAATAACATGTATGTGAACCATAAAGGCAAAAATAATAATGGGGATAGTTTTATTCCTAAAACAATTTTAAACTTCTTTAAATCAATTCTGGCTAGCTCTCAATAGACCTATTTGCATTAGGTACAAGGATAAATACATATAAAAAATCATTGTGCTGCTTCTGTATTGGTTTTACAACAAGATTTCTTTGCAAACATAATGAGTATAATTATTTCCTATAATCAGATACGAGGTTCTGAATTGAGTAAATTACACAAGAATTACACAAATCTCTGAAAATTAAAGAGGGTTCGATTTCTCGAATTTTTTAAATTTACTTATTTGCCATACTAGTTTTAAGAAATGCGTCAAAATTATTTCTCAAATTCATAGGGTTACATTTATCATTTTCTTTATTCGCAATCATATTTTCGTAATATTGCTCTTTCTTCTCAAGAACTTCCATTTGTATTAGCAGTTCTTTCATTTGCTCTTCTGCCTTTACCCGAGTTGACTTTATAATTTCATATCTTTCTTCAATAGTAGAATCTCCGATTATGCATAGGTCTATGTATCTTTTGATTGCCTTATTATCAGCTCCAGCACTTCTTAAACACTTAACTATATAAACCCAATTTAAATCACTGTCGGAAAAATTTCTGACATTATTTTTATCTCTGTTTACAAAAGGGAAAAACCCGCTCTTGTCCCAAAATCTTAATGTATGTTCTGATACGTCTAATCGTTTAGCTACTTCTTTGATTGTATACATATTTCACCTCTCATCAAAAATTTTATCATAAAATCTCTTGACTTAGAGTAACTCTCAAGTTGTAAAGTATAAATTATAACGAAAGGAGAAAATAATGGAAAATTTTTATTTTTATAACCCGACAAAAATTTATTTTGGAGAAGGCTCAATCTCTGAAATGGGAAAAGAACTTGTTAATGTTGGCAAAAACATTTTAATCACCTATGGCGGAGGAAGCATCAAAAAGAATGGGATTTACGATTCTGCTATAGAAATACTTAAAAAACTTGATAAGAATATTTATGAATTGTCAGGTATTATGCCAAATCCAAGAACAACTAAAGTTCTTGAAGGTGTTGAATTATGCAAAAAACACAATATAGATTTTATACTGGCAATTGGTGGAGGAAGCACAATCGACTGCACTAAGGCAATAGCTTCGGCATTTTATATGGATGACCCGGATAATTTTTTCAAAGAACTTTATCTTGAGAATAAACCAATTAAAAAAGCTCTTCCATTTGGTTCAATTGCAACTATGGCTTCAACAGGAAGCGAGATGGATGAGGGTGGAGTTATTTCTGACTGGGAAAATAACATGAAAATGGGATATC
>Ga0154353_1042_pt1 | contig 16822 bp, 23 predicted proteins | sample RifGroA2_FD_115881 | JGI IMG/M metagenome (GOLD analysis project Ga0154353, IMG submission 115881) | Candidatus Melainabacteria bacterium GWA2_34_9
AAAGTTTTTTGTTTTGCTTACTTTATATTTTTTCTAAAAAAATAAAAGTAAGGCGCTGGCTTGAGACAGCGAAACTAAAAAATCTTTTTAATCAAAATACATCAGTTTATGAATATCAACATTTAAAGCGTTTGCGATTTTTTCAATTGTTTTTAGTGTAACATTTTGGCTACCACGCTCTATATCGCTAATATATGTAACACTTACATTCATTATTTCAGCCAAATATGCCTGCGTATAATTTTTTCTCATACGCTCTACTTTTACATTAAAGCCAAATTTTTTGCAGATATCATTTTGTTCTATCATGATTTAATAATATAAGTATTGACAGTTATTATAAATACTACTATAATACTAATAATGTCGGCTATAATACCAAGGGAATAAATTATGCATCGAAAAACTAAAGATTATATGAAAAATCTTTTATGGGAAATAGAAGTGAATAATAATACTGTCGATATGATTAATAACGATAGCAAAAAAGCTTTAAGAAAATTAAAAATATTGTATGATAAAGTTATTAAAAATTTGGATTGATTTATCAAAATGACTAAAGTGCGAGTACTCGGAATACAAATTCAGCCGGAAATCGGCGATAAAAAAGCAAACCTCGACAAAGTCCAAAAACTTATCGAAGAAAATGCCTGGTTTAAACCTGACTTAATCGTGCTGCCGGAAGTTTTTACCTCGGGAGTTGACCATAAATTTCTTCATAAATGCGCAGAAACTATTCCTGAAGGAGAAACTACAGAATTTTTCTCAAAAATAGCTAAAAAATATGAAACAAATATAGTAGCAGGAAGTTTTATAGAGAAGTGTGGAAATGAAGAATACAAAAACACTTCTGTGGTTTTTGACAGAAAAGGCGAGATTATAGGCAAATATCAAAAAATTCACATGTTTAATTACTATGGCAGTAATGAAAGTGACTATGTTTCTTCAGGTGATAAGGCTGTAGTTGTTCAAACAGACATCGGAAAAATAGGCTTAAGTATTTGCTATGATTTAAGATTTCCTGAATTGTACAGGGCTTTGACTTATGCGGGTGCGGAAATTATTACATGCGTTGCTGCATGGCCGTATCCGAGATCAGATCACTGGGTAACTCTAAATAAAGCCAGAGCTATCGAGAATACTGCTTACATAGTTGCTGTTAATCAGTCAGGACGAGTTAACCCGAAAAGACAAAACGTGGGAATGTCTATGCTTGTTAATCCATGGGGCGATGTTGTTGCTTCTGCCGGTGGTGATGAAGGAGTTTTTCTCGGGGAAATTGATTTTGACTATCTTCGCAAGATTCGCGAGGAATTTCCTGTTTTGAACGACAGAAATATTGAAGCGTATAAAAATTTATAAATTATTTGACTTAGTGAAAATTTTTTTTATTATTAAATTGGATGAGTTTATCGGGATACAATTTTGATTTTGTTCGTCTTACTTAAATGTAAGTTTAAATTTTTGAGGAGCGCAGATTGAAATGAATTTAATACAAAAATTAAAGTCTTATGAAAGAAAAATTGTTTTCATGAGATGGGAAGATACTGAAGAATACGGACGAATTAAGTACGTCGGACGCGACTTTATTGAATTTGAAATTATTGACAGAGAAGACCTTGATTATCACGAGGTGGTGCTTGTTAATCCAAGTTTGATATTTGAGGTTATAATTGCCAGTCCTGATTTAGACAGGGTGGTCGTGGAAGTTTGTTCAAATCTTCCTTCGCTCGAAAATAAAAAAAATACAGAGATAATTGAAAGTGAGAAATCCGAATAAATTTCGGATTTCTTTTTATAAATATGCAAAAATCCCCCCTAGCCTAAAAGTGATTTTTATGGTTTACTAATTAACAATATATTAATTAAAATTTTAAACACAGTTTGAATATTTGGCTGGAGTAAAATAAAGAGTTGGAAATAAAAGTAGGCGAACACTGGATAGTTAATTTCGGACAATTTCCGGTGAATATGGATACGGTTCTAACTGCGTGGATTGCAATGATTGCAATTATGTTGCTGACTTTTGTTATAACAAGAAAGCTCGACATATTTCCGGATGGTTTTCAGACGATCTCTGAACAGTTTATGGGTTTTATAGAAGGCATAATAAAAAGCTATATGGGTAAAGACGGACTTAAACATACGCCGTTTATTGCCTCTTTATTTTTATTTATACTTTTTGCAAACCTTGAAGGTCAGCTTCCCTGGAAATTATTACAATTACCCGGAGAGCCTGCTTCTCCGACAAATGATATAAACACTACATTAGCTCTTGCTCTGGTGGTATCAGTTTATTACATAGGAGCTGGCATTTTAGAAAAAGGATTCGGATACTTTAAGCATTACTTGCAGCCAATGTGGTTTTTATGCCCATTTAATATTTTAGAGGATTTTACAAGACCTTTATCCCTCTCTTTGAGGCTTTTTGGTAATATACTTGCAGGAGAACTAATTATAGTTATTTTAGTCAGTATGGTTCCATACTTGGCGCCAATTCCTATGATGCTTTTTGAATTATTTGTCGCATTTTTGCAGGCTTATATCTTTGCGGTGCTTGCGACAAATTACATTGCGGCGGCAACATCAAAGGAGCATCACTAAATATTCGGTTAAGTAAAGACAACGATAGTTTATAAAAATAATAGTTTATGGAGGAAAATTAAAATGGATGCACAAGGTATTTCAACATTAGCGATAATTGCTGGTTTAGGTCTTGCGGCTGTAGGTCCCGGTATCGGTATGGGTATTGCTACCGCGGCTGCTATTAATGCTGTAGCCCGTCAGCCTGAAGTTGAAGGCAGAGCCAGAAATATGCTTCTTTTAGGTATCGTATTTATGGAAGTGCTTGTTATTTACGCAATTTTAGGCGTATTACTTTGCAAATACGTATTCAAATTATTCTAGAATTATTTTTTCCTTGTCATTCTGAGGGCTTTAGTCCGAAGAATACGGCTAGCGTTGTTATTTGGACAGATTCTTCGCTTTGCTCAAAATGACAAATAAGTCGAATGTGACAAAAATGAGAAAAGAAAAATGAATTCAGAAACTCAAAATATACATATAAACGCAACCAGTACCGTTGCAAAGCCTGAAAAGCTTCCTGAAAAACACGAAGAAGGCGGGCTTTTAACGATTAATGCCACGCTTGTTGTTATTGTTGTCAGTTTTGTTATTTTTGTTATTTTGATGCAAAAGATTTTTTATGGTCCGATTACTGAAATCAGACGCAAGAGAAGCGAATACATCAAAAAAATGAAGGACGAAGCTAATGATGCTTTTCTGGAAACTGAAAAGCTTAATAAAGACTATCAGGAAAACATTAAACAAGCCCGTAAAAAAGTTTTTGAAAAAACCGCAGAACTGTTAAATGAAGCAAACGAAGACAAAAATAAGGTTCTGGAAGACAAAAAACAGCAAAATTCTGAGTATTTAGATGAACAAAAACAAATTATTCAAAATGATAAAATTCAGGCGATTGAAGCACTTAAAGGACAGGTAATGGATTATGCATATAATATTTCCAAGAAAGTTCTCGGAGAAGAAGTTTCAATGGCAGGATTAAACCCTGAAATTGTAGAAAAAGCAATTAATAAAGCAGAAGTAAGGTAAATTTATGGCTGAAACAGCACTTCATACCAAAAATATTACAGCAGGTCATACAAAAGAAATGACTCTGGTAAAAAATCATGCTGAAGTTTCGGAAGAAAGCGCTATAAATATTATTCTTCACTCAAATTTGTTGAACTTCATTATAGTAATTATATTCTTGATCTGGGTAATCAGAAAAGTAAATTTATCAGATCTTATAGCTAAAAAACAGGCTGAGATTGCTGAAATGATTAAAAACGCTATAGAAGAGAAAAATATTAAACAAAATCAGCTTTTAGTTACTAAAACTAAAGTCAGCAATGTTAAGCAGGAAGTGCTGAAAATTATTGATGAAGGTGAACAGGTAGCTAACAATCTTTCGGATAGCATTATGGAAGATGCCGAAAAACAGGCAGAAGATATGCATAAAAAAGCTGTAATGTCTGTAAATAATGAAAAACAAGTGGTTACCTGTGAAGTTAGGGCAAAAATCACGGGTGCAGCTTTTTATATAGCTGAAGAACACATTAAACAGGCAATCGATGAAAGACTTCATAGAAAATATATCGATGAATTCATAAATGATCTTGATACGATACAAAGTTAGAATTTGGAATAGCAAACAATGAGTGATACAAACACATTTGGATTATCAATAATAGCAGACAGGTATGCGCTTGCATTTATGGATCTTGCGCAAAGACAGGAGATGTTTGACAGATTCGATTCTGATCTGGCTCTTGTTAAAGAAACTGTTGATGTAAATAAAGATCTGAAGGATTTTCTTGAACATCCTTTGATTCAGTCAAATGACAAAAAGGAAGTTATAGACAGGATTTTCAGGGAACACGTTTCTGTATATACCCTGAATTTAATAAAGTTGCTGATTGATAAAAATAGGATTCATATATTAGCTATTTTGGCAGAGCATTATAAAGTGTTACTCAACAAGAAACGTAATATTTCAACAGCTCAAATAATTACAGCTATCGAAATAGATGAAGATACTAAAAACAGGGTTAAAGAAAAATTACAAAGAGTGTTTAGTATGACAATAGAAGTAGAAACACAGATTGATAAAGAAATAATAGCCGGTATGATTGTTAAAGTAGGCGATAAAATCATTGACGGAAGCATAAAAACAAAGTTTGAAAATATGAAAAAACAAGTGGTATAAAGGAAATATTTAACGCTTATTAGCCAAGAACGATAAACCAAGGTAAAAGAGGTGAAAAGGTATGCCAAGTATTAGACCTGATGAAATAAGTTCAATTATCAGAAGTAAAATAGAACAATACGAAAATACACTTGACGTTGCGGATATTGGAACTGTTATAGAAGTAGGCGACGGTATCGCAAGGATTTATGGTTTAAGAAAAGCCATGTCTGGAGAGCTTGTTGAGTTTGAAGATGGACATGGGACCCATGGAATGGTTTTGAACCTTGAAGAAGATAACGTAGGTGTTGTAATTATGGGTGAATACATCCATATTAAAGAAGGTATGGTTGTAAAAACCACAGGTAAAATTGCTTCTGTGCCTGTTGGAGATGCACTTATAGGTAGGGTAGTAAATCCTCTTGGCGAGCCTTTAGATGGCAAGGGTGCTATTAATTCCAATAAGACAATGCCTATTGAAAAAGTTGCTCCCGGTATTGTAAGTAGAAAGTCAGTTCACCAGCCGCTTCAAACAGGTTTAACGGCTATTGATGCTTTGACACCAATCGGAAGAGGACAAAGAGAATTAATTATCGGTGATAGACAGACAGGAAAATCTGCTATTGCAATAGATACTATCATAAATCAGAAAAATTTTGGTGTAATTTGTATATATGTTGCTATAGGACAAAAAACAAGTACAATTGCACAGACAATTAAAACCCTTGAAGAGCATAAAGCAATGGATTATACAATTGTAGTTGCTGCATCTGCTAATGAAACAGCTCCTTTACAATATATTGCACCATTTGCCGGAACAACTATCGGTGAAGAATTTATGGAACAAGGAAAAGACGTTCTTATAATTTATGATGATCTTACAAGACACGCTTGGGCATACAGAACAATGAGTCTTTTGCTTAGAAGACCGCCGGGAAGGGAAGCTTATCCCGGAGATGTTTTCTATCTTCACTCAAGACTTCTTGAAAGATCGGCAAAACTTTCCGATAAGCTTGGCGCAGGAAGTTTAACATCATTGCCTATTATTGAAACACAGGCAGGTGACGTAAGTGCATATATTCCGACAAACGTAATCAGTATTACAGACGGACAAATCTTCCTTGAATCCGATTTGTTCAACGCTGGTATTAGACCTGCAATCAACGCCGGTATTTCAGTATCAAGGGTTGGCGGTGCAGCTCAAACGCCCGGAATTAAGTCAGTCGCCGGTAAATTAAGACTTGACCTTGCTCAGTACAGAGAATTGGAAGCATTTTCACAGTTTGCAAGCGATCTTGATAAATCGACTCAAGATCAATTAAGACGTGGACAAAAACTTATTGAAGTTTTAAAGCAGCCTCAATATCAGCCTCTTTCTGTTCCTGAACAGTATACAATTCTTTATGCTGTTAACAAAGGAATACTTGATGATGTTGATACCGACAAAATAGTTGAATTTAAAAAAGATTGGTTTGCTTATCTTAAGGGAATTATCCCTGAAATTCAGCATAAATTGGCATCTGCTCAAAAACCGACTGATGAAGATATGAAAACAATTGAAAACGAACTTTTAAAGTTCAAAGAAACACGTTATTCAGTGGTTTAAGCTTAAATTAAAAGAGACTAAATAAATAATGCCTAATTTAAAACATATAAAAAACAGAATAAAAAGTGTTAAAAACACTCAAAAGATAACTCAAGCAATGAAAATGGTTGCGGCTGCAAAAGTAAAAAAAGCCGAAAATCAGGTTAAGGCTTCAAGACCGTTTTCGAATGAGCTTGCAAGGAGTTTTACAAAGTTAATTGCTTCAAAACCTGAAATTGATAAAGAAAAAGTAACTTCTACGAATCCTTTGGATAATTATCCGGAGCTGTTGAAACAAAGAAAGCTTCAAACAATCGGTTTGATGGTTGTTACATCAGATAAAGGGCTTGCAGGTGCTTATAATGCCAATGTTGTAAGAAGAGCAGTTGTCAGAGTCAGAGAAATTTTAAGAGAAGGTTTGAATGTAAAGCTTTTTATCCTCGGAACAAAAGGTGTTCAGTCATTAAAAAAATATAATTTTAAAACACTGAAAACTTATACCAAACTTCCTGCGATTCCAACGCCAGGTGGTTGTGCGGTTATAGCTGAAGATCTGGCTGAAAGTTATATAAATAAAGAAATTGACAAAATTGAAATAATAACAACGCATTTTAAATCGACTTTATCTTATCAAGTTCAGCTATGGCAGCTTTTACCGGTCATAATAGCTCCTGAAAAAGAAGCACAAGGACAGGAACAAAAAATTGAGCCGGAAATGCTTTTTGAGCCTAATATAGAAACAGTTTTGCAAAAAATTGTTCCTCTCTATTTTACAAACAGGATTTTTCAGGCAATGACAGAAGCTTCTGCAAGTGAGCTTGCTGCAAGAATGCAGGCAATGTCAGCGGCTACAAATAACGCCAGAGATATGATTAAAATACTTACAATTGATTATAACAAAGCAAGACAGGCTTCCATTACACAGGAACTCCTTGAAGTAGTCAGCGGAGCGCAGGCTCTCGAGGGTTAAAACATAATAATCTCTTTGTTATGGAAATAAATCAGTAAATTAATAAAATTTTAAAAGCGCATGGCGTTTATTTTATAGTGGCTTTCAGGATGTAAAAATTGTCTTTTGAAAAAAAGCGCAAAAAAAAACCCCTTTTGAGGGTTGTATTCTTTTTACAGAAAGGGAAAGGAAAGGGAAAGGGAAAGGGAAAGGGAAAGGAATTTGAAGTTTGAAGTTTAGGTTGAAATTTATATAAAATATTTAAGAATTTTTGTTTTTTTTGAGTTTCGATGCATCTCTTATATATATAAAGTATTGAAGAAGTAAATAATTGCCAAAGAGTATAATTTAATTTACAAAACTTAACAAATAATTTTGTTGATTTTACGCTTTTCAAACTCCTGCCTTATTAAAACTTATAAAAATAAATTTTGACATTAGTGTATTTTGTCAATTATAATTATAAGATTAAAGTTCAGAGGTTATATTTAAAAAGTGGAAATTACGCCTTACAATTATAGTTACGCGAATTTCGTCCCCAAGCCTGACAGACGTCAGCAAAATCTTGCTGTTGCTGTTGATAGAAGATCAGGTGTTGACAGGAGAGAAGTTCCAAGATATATTTTAGCGCCTGATCAGGACTTAACTGGAGTCGATCCGAATACGCAATTTGTGCAGCAGCTTGATAGACGTCAGCAAAATCTTTCTGTTGATGCAGACAGAAGAGCAGGAATTGACAGAAGAGAGGAAGCCAGATTCGTTCCGCTTTCATTTGGTGTTTCGAATGTACCGGAAAACACTGTTTTTATTGGAAATATACTTCCTGAAAATATACCTGCTTTAAGAGATTTTCGTTCAAGTTTTAACAGCAAGGCTGCCAGCAAATTAAACCAGCCTGTATTTGATACTTTTAATTATTCAGGAAAACCTAAAGATATAAACTCAAATTTAAATCAGTTGCCTCTTGTTAATAAATCGGGTGTTGCGGAAATAAAGCAAAATGTTATCGCGTTTTTGTCAGATCCTCAGTCTGCTCTTAAAAAAACAGCAGAAGTTTTTGCGGCAATAACAACTATAATTGCGGGAACTGAGGCTATAAGCAGATTGGTTTCCACGATTACAAAGAAAAAATAATATTGTATGAGTTTAAAAAATTCGAAATATTTTGAGTTAATTAAGCAAAATATTGAAACGTTTAGGTTGAATTTAAACAATTATAGTATTTTGTTGCCTGCTTCACCGAAAGAACCTGCTCTTTTGGCAGTTATTGCGGCAATGGCAGGTGCTAAAAACATTTATGTAAAGACAAATAAGATTTCAGTAAAAGATAATATTGCGAAAACAGCTACAGAACTCGGTTTTGAAAACATAAAATGTGTTGATAATATTACACGAGATCTTTTTTCTGAAATTAATATAGTTGTAAAAGGTGGAGAAATTGACAATATTGATGGCGCGTTTCTGAATCAGCTTAATAAAAAAAGTGTTATAACCTTGTTTCCTGAAAATCTTGATTTTACGGATACAGAAAATATTGATCTGGAAGCATTCAATAAAGAAAAGGCTTCTGTGATAGGAATAGACCCTGAAGATAAAAATTTAAATCTATATAAATATTTTTCTCATATTCTTTTAAAAAGATGCTATGAAGCAGGACTGGATGTTTATAAATCACGTTTGCTTCTGGTAGGGCATGGAAGTTTGCTTGCTTCGTCCCTGCAACTTTTAAAAGCGGCAGGTGCGATAGTTTATTCGTACAATATTCAAGCATCTATAGATCAGGCTTTTCTTCTTAAACGTTTGCCGGAGCTTGATGCAATTATAGTTATGGATTATCCTCAAACCTCCAAGCAGGTGATCGGCAGCAAAGGTGCTATTTCTATCAGTGATATTGTTGATTTATGCCCTTATGCAAAAATTATCCATTTTTCAGGAAAGCTTGAAGAAAATTCATTAAACCTTGGAAAAATTAAGTGTTTGCCTGCTGAAATCACTCAAAATTCAATAAATCTTAATATTCAGGAATTGGGCAAAAACGGGCTTGTAGAAATAGCTACAGCCTGCATTAAAGTTGCCGACAACTTAATAAAATCTAGAGCAAATACTATGCAGATAACAGACTCTGTAGTAACATACAAAATAATTAATAAAACACAACCTGTTTTATTAGGCTGGGATCAAAGAGGACGTTAGTTTAGCTGGTAGGACTATGTATTTAAATTTAGCATTTGATTTTGTCATTTTTTGTACAACTATTGGTCTTGTTTTTATGGGAGTTTCAAATATAACTTCATTTATGAACCAATAAGATTGTAAAAGTAAAATCTAAAAGAGCCTTCTCGAATTTTGAGAAGGCTCTTTCTAATTTCAGATGATTTTAGAAACCTGGTGAATGTATAGGTAATCCTTTATATCCGGGATTTGAATACACTAAGTTTCTTATACTGCTTGTGGTGTGATTTGCGCTTGTAAAAAGTCTAGAAAGAGTATTTAATCTTTCTGTTAATGGACATTGAATTTGCGCAGCCATAGGATTTTTAGCTTTCATTTGAGTCCAAACATCTGCTTCATAACCCCAGGCATAGGTTTCTTCTTCAAGTGAACACAATTCATCCTGATGAACTGCTTCATGGCTTAATAAGCTGGCAAGAGCTTCAGCAGGAGCATTTTGATGTTTGTTATTTATGAATATATACAGCTGTTTTCCTTTTTTCCAGCCAAGCGCATCGAAATTTGCATAATCGGGTGAAATGTCAGCAAGATTTTTAAATTCAAGTTTCATTGGCAATCCGGAAGCGTTATTTCCCAGAATAGCTTTTTTGGCCCAACTTGCGGAAGTTCCATCCATAAGATCAAGCGCCTGAATGAATTTTGAATTATTTGTGACTGATGAATACGAGCTAGTACTTGAAATATTGCCTGCAAACGCTGGCACTGCGAAAAAAAATGCGAAAATAACCGTTAATAAAGTTTTTGGTACACGCATAAGTGATTTTTACCCTCAATTCTTCCTTCTGTAAATTAATGTCTAATCTTCCCAGATCCAGATTTGTTTGTTTAATTTTTAAAATTTCTCACTTGATCTACATTTTTGCACATGTAAATTATAATTATCCACTTTTAAAAGGAAACCATTTGTTTGAAGGACTTAACAGACTTTTACAATATCTTTTTCAATTATTCTTTAATCATGCTAAATTAGATTCAGTAAAAACATAGATTTTACGGAGTTATAAAATTGAAAAAATTTTTATCCATATTTGTTTTATTGATTTTAATATTCAGTGTTGTGTCAGGTATTTCTTCTTGCCAGCAAAAGCCTGATAATGCAGGAAAAATAGAAATTACTTTCTGGACGCTTCAACTTTCTGATTTTTCAGTCTATATAAAAGATGTTATAGCCCAATACGAACAAAAATATCCTAATGTAAAAATAAAATGGATTGATGTTCCTTATTCTGAAGGGGAAAAAAGAGCACTCGCTGCTGTTATGAGTAATGATGTGCCTGATCTTATAAACATGAATCCCGGATTTGGTGCCACGATGGCGTCAAAAGGTGCTTTGATTGATATAAAAAATTATGTCAATCAGGAAAAATATGACGATTATCTTCCTGAAAGCTGGCAAGCTTCCAGTGTTTCTGGCATGACTTTCGGGATACCATGGTATATTACCTCCGCAATAACAATTTATAACAAAAAAATACTTAATGATGCAGGAATTACAGATTATGATTCTATAAAAACCTATGAAGATTTAGGAAAACTATCTCCTGTAATCAAGCAAAAGGCTGATAAGTTCGCACTTATGCCAAATCTTACCGAAAGCGGTTATATGCTTAAACTTTTTAATAAGTATGATATTCCTATAGTAGATAAAGCAGGTAAAAAAGCCCTCTTTAACACGCCCGAGGCAGTGAGGGTTTTATCTTTTTGGACGGATATGTACGGAAATAAATATATTCCCGCAGAATCGATTACAGAAGGACACCGGGCAGCACTTGAAAAATATCAGGCGGGAGAAACAGCTTTTATCATTGCAGGCGCTAATTTTTTGAAAATCATTAAAGAAAATGCCCCTGAAGTATACAAAAATTCGGATGTTTCTTCTCAGATAGTAGGAAGTAACGGAAAAGTTGATTTTTCCTTGATGAATCTGGTAGTTCCTAAAAAAAGCAAAAATCCTGAAATAGCTGTAGATTTTGCTCTTTTCCTTACAAATCATAAAAACCAGCTTGAATTTTGCAAATTAGCGCCTATTTTGCCTTCTACCAAAGAAACGCTTAGTTCTGATTTCTTTAAAACATCTGAAAGCAAAGAATTAACCGTAAAGGGCAGAATTATAAGCGCACAGCAACTGAAAAATGCTCTGACCCCAGCTCCTCAGCTAAGGGATCAGAAAGATTTGAACGAAATAATTGATAATGCAACACAACAGGCTTTGTTAAAAGAAAAAACACCTAAAGATGCTTTAAATCAGGCAGTAAAAGACTGGGACAATATTTTGGCCGAATAAAAAAACTCTTGACGAAGAAAATTTAGCGTAGTACTTTATTCTTACGTTAAGGGCGTTTAGCTCAGTTGGTAGAGCGCTTCGTTTACACCGAAGATGTCGGGAGTTCGAGCCTCTCAACGCCCAAGACTTTCCCCCTTTTACTAAAATCATTTGTCCACATTTTGTCCACTTGGATGTTTTGTAAGACAAGTCGAAACGGGTAGAAGATAAAATAAAAAGATACATAACCAAATGTATCTTAAAGAAAATTAAATGAAATTTGTAAGAGTTATCTACGCCTGTTTCTTTTGAGAGAAAGCTTCAAGGTTATGGATAGCTCTTTTTTTGTTAGCTTCCATAGGATGAGCATAGCGACTCGCAGTTATTCTTATATCAGAGTGCCCTAGTATGTCTGCTACTACAACCAAGTCATCTCCCGATGCTACCATCCTCGTCGCTGATGTATGCCTAAGCCCATGAGGATTAAGATAAGGAACTTCTGCTCTATTACACAGCTTCTTAAGAGCATGTTGAATATCGTAATAAGGCATGCCTGTTTTCGGATTCACGAAGACGTATTCACTACAGGAGTTGACCTTGATACCTTCAAAAATCTTCACTAGGGTAGGCGACATATCTACTTTTCTCGGTTTTCCGTTTTTGGTGTCATACAATGTAAAGACTTCTTTTTTTAAGTCAACGGAAGTCCATTTCATCTTCAGGACTTCATTCTTTCTCATTCCTGTGTGAAGTAAGGTGGTGAGGACAGGTTTTAAGTATGCGAAATAATCTGTACATGCCTTTATAAGCTTATGTTCATCATCTACACTAAGGAATTTTTCTCTGTAATTGTCCACTCTTAACGGTTTCACTCCTCTGCATGGGTTTACATCAGTCAATCTCTCGTCTATAGCAATGTTAAACACTCCTGACAGGATTGTAATATCCCTGTTGATAGAAGCAGGTTTTAAACCTTGTCCTTGCCTGAATATACGGTACTTTTCAACCGTGAAGGGAGATATTTCTTTGAATTTCTTTCCGTTGAAAAAATTCTCTAATGTAGCAACTGTGGATTTATCATTTTTCCAACCTTTTCTGGTTGCTGCCCCCTTTTTCTTGAACAATTCAAAAGCGATATCAATTAATTTTTCCCCTTTATTATCGATAAGATTATATTTTCCCTGCAAAAGTTCAGCTTTTAATATTGTTTCTGCCTTCTCTGCATCTCTTCGATTAGTCGCTTCTGGTATAGCCTGATGGTATCGCTTACCTCGTATTTGTAACTTTAGGTACCATCTACTGTTTTTCTCATAAATTGCCATTTTCTAATACTCCTTTAAATAAATATTACACTCTCCCTGTATACAACCCAAAAGGGTTCCCATCAACTCCTCTAAATTAAAATAGTGTTATTAGTCAAATGCTCCAAAACTTTCGACTTGACAAACAGGATTTTAGAACCTAATTTCCTGTAAATCTCTGGATTGAATTTTTTTCTCTTTTTCCCTCCATTTTTACCACTGCTACATGTGTATGAATAAATCGTGGCTTGACTTATTCCTAGAAACAATGCTAACTCTTCCACAGACATCAACTGTATTTCACTATCCATAATCTAATACCATTCCCCATCTTTATTATCAAACTTATAATCTCTTCCAACATCCCAGTAACTCTGAGTTTTATTATCCATAACATTTATTGAGTATTTATGGGCTTGGCTTAACACCCCATAAATACTTTAACTACCTTTAAGCTACTCATTTTTCAAGCCTAAAACAATGTTCCAAAAAGGCTCTCCTCATTTCTTCTCTATAACGTACAGCTTCATTAATTTGTTGTATCCTTTCCTCAGAGGACAGGCTATTCCAAATCTTTCTAGGCTCTATGTTTTCTTCAGCATAGTAATCATATTCTTCATGATACCCTTCTCTACATACTCCAAATTCTCCAAACTCTTTCCACTCTTCATTTTCTTCCCATTCTCCTTCAATTTTTTCCCATTCCCATTCTTCTTCAAAATCTTCATCCCTCATGATTATTTTCCTTTCTTAAAAATCATCTGGTAACACTTCTATATTCTTCTTTGTAATTGATTCTGGGGTATTCAGGCATGAATTGTAATCTACAATCTTAACAAGCTCTAATGCTTCTATTTCCTTTGCTTTTATTTCGCTGAGAATTATTGTTCTTTGCCCTCTGTCTAACCGTGTTTCAATTATGCTATTTACTTTCAGCTCGTTATAAGCATGCGGCATAGTTGATTTAGGATATTTGATTATAAGCAATTCAGTACATAATTCTTCAAAATCTTCAGCATCATGTTCTTTTGAGAAATGAGCTCTTACTATAGAGCTGACGGACGTTACACGATACCGAACATCATTTGACCATGTAGTCAGAAAAAGACTTAAGATTTTTCCAAGCTCTGCTTTGCCTGCATATACTAAGTAGCTGTCATTCTTGTTAAAATGTTTTAAGAATTTTCTTAAATCTTCCTCTGAAGTGGCTTTACCATATTTATCTACATAGTTCGACATGCAACGGAGATTAGGCGTTTGACAGTCTTCTTCATAAAATCTACGTTTGTTTTGATATAGTTCTTGCTCAAGACTTTGCTGTTCATCATCTGATAGGGTTTTAAAATGCTCTTTAATAAAGTCCATATAGTTCACATAGTCTATATATGTAAATACTCCATCGTATCTTTTTTTGTTGCTTCCAATATGCTTATAAGCCAGATACTTTTCTATTTCTGTAAGCATTGCCATTGTTTAATCCTCCTCTTCTTCTTTTTTATCTAACCAACTTAATCTCTTTAACAGTGATGACCTTAGGGTTTTGTAATACCAATTTTTATTTACTCCATAAGCAGGAAGGTTCTTTTCGTAGTGTTTTATCAGTGATTCTTTAGCTGAATACACGAATTCTTTGTCAAAATTTAACTTCTTCTCCTCTGTGAGGCTGTCTTTTAAGTTTTTTAGCCATTCAAAAAACTCTACATTCTCGTGCCAGTTGTCTTCTTTGAACTCATTTAATACTTGAAGATTGGCGGTTTTGATAATTTCTTTTTTTACCACAGGTTTTTCCTCTCCTTTTTTCTTATAAAATACTTCATACTCTTCGTTTCTCTCTTCCTGTAAGATATTAGATAAAGATAAGGTATCTATATCTAATGTCTTTAATTGTCTTTCCTTGTCTTTAGAGAGAGATGTGTCCATTTCTCTATCTACATTTCCACCTCCAATAGGTTCAAATTTTGGTAACTTTGCAGTTACACTTTTGGTAACTTTTGGGTTCAATTATTGGTACCTCCCTGATTTGTTGAGTTGCTGTTTTATTAACTTTTTCAAATTATCACCTCTAGAAGGCTCCTGTTTCAGTAACCATGTGTCAAAATCTTTGTTGATACTGAAAATTTTTAGCTCTCTGTTCCATATAAGTACGTTGATTCTTTCAAGTTCTTCCAGTTCCTTTTTTATATGTCCTTTTCCAACTCCACAAACCGTAAAATCTGAAAATTTTAATGGTTTGGTTTCTTTACTGTTAAAACCGTATGATAAACGCCATATAAACAGTATTATTACTATTTGTCTTTTAGAAAAACCTCGAATAATCGTTGCATTCAAAAGTTCATTAGATATTCTAATAAAACCCTTTTCACATTGAGGATTAGCCATATTTACTCTCCTTTCTTTACTTGTAACGTGGGTATTGTATGTCTTTGAGGTTTTCTTTTTTTCTCAAAGCGTTATATACATCAAGCCATACACTGTTATGGCATCTTTTTTGCACACCGTAATCTTGTGCAGTAACAGCATGTGCAAACTCATGGAGGATTAATCTTTTGAAATCGCTATCTTTCTCCCATTTTTTAACAATAGGATGGTTTAAACATATAGCTATTTCATATTTTGGGGTTTTTCCTTTGGTACAATGTTTACAATAACCCATACGACTTGTGTTTTTCGGATTGTAGTTAAATGAAAGACTGCAATCCTTAATCCCGTGTTTTTCAATGAGTTTTTCAAATAAAAGTTCAATCTGAACTTCTTGCTTTAAATCTTTGTTTGGCATTATTTTTCCTCTTCCTGACTTTAGGTTTTTAACCATTACTTATGTACTTATAATTATTTTGTCTTTAATCTAGTTCATGCAGCAGCTCACTCCTTGCGGTTTATCGTAATTGTAACCTGTTAAGTCATAGCTACGCCAAGTCTTGGAAATTATATTTCCCGAAATTCTTTATAGTGTTGACTTTTTAAACGCTATGAGCTATAATTTATTTAAGAATAATTTTTAAGGTTCAGCTCATAGATTTAGGCTTTTAACTAACAGCACCTCCTTTAAGTTCAGATTTAATATAATAACTTTCCATTTTTCAATCTCTTCTTTCTCTTCCTCCTCAATAAAGGAAGATTAATTACTTTTTAAACCATCTATCTTCTCGGTAACTGTTTCTTTTGCTCTACTGTTAGTTCATCACCTAATAAAGCTACAACTAATGTACTGTCCTTTATGCTTATAGAACTGAGTTCTAATATTTCTTTAGCAAAATCAGCGTCATATTGCGGGGATGCAGGATGAATGTAATCCATCATTAATTCATACAGCCTGTTTTCTTCTTGTTTTGAATACTTTTTTGCCATTTGTTTTAATCTCCTTTGTGATTTGTATTACAATTACATTATACTCTAAAAATCTATACCCTTTATCTACATTAGATATTATTTATATATCCCCTCTCTGTGCTTATTTTCGGTTTTACTGAAGTTTTTAACTTTGTTTTTCTTTGTAACATTAGGGGGTTCCTTTCTTATGGTAGGTAAGATTTAGCTTCAAAATTATTGCACACACGTTGGTACGCAATTTGAAATCTGCTTTTTAAGTTGACATTTGGGTTTAAAACTTTTAACTCGTTGTAACTACATTATACTCCAAAAAAATAGAATTGTTTATTTTGGGCTATGAAATAATAAAGATAATTTTAATGATGGTTTGAAATGAAAGAAAAATAATAGAATAATAGTATATGAAGTTTATAAC
>Ga0154353_1087_pt3 | contig 14661 bp, 20 predicted proteins | sample RifGroA2_FD_115881 | JGI IMG/M metagenome (GOLD analysis project Ga0154353, IMG submission 115881) | Candidatus Melainabacteria bacterium GWA2_34_9
AGGAAATTGGAGTCAAGATAAACAGGCGACTGGTTTTCTCCGTTTACATAAAGCCCCACTGGAATTTGAGAATCCTCGAATTTATCCATTCTAAGAGATTTTTTAACATCCGCATCTTCCGCCAGAAAGACATTTCCTATAGCAACAGGCTGAATTGGTTCTTCCGGCTCCATTTTTAAGACATAAGCCGTGTAATATCTTATTTCCGGTCTTTCTGTCTGGGCAAGGTGGTTTGCTGTCGGCTCGCAGTCTGAGCTTATATAGTCATGCATCGGGGTTTCTAAGTCAGTGTAGCTTATGCCTTCGTTTACAATCCCGTAAATTGTTCTTTTGTATTCTTCATTTTTTTTGTTTAAATAAATCCTGTCGCTTTCAACTTTTACAATGGTTCCAATCCCGACAGGTGAGTCAAGATTTGTCCAGAAGCTGAAAGATTGGGCTGTATTAGGTTTCTTTTCAGTTGCAACAACTCTTCCTATAATTTTATTTTCTTCTTTTACACTCATTATTAAATTTTTCCTCTTTTTTTATTTATGAAAAAGGATTATATACTTCAAGTTCCTGTATTTTTTCAAAATCTTTTTGATTTCTGCTAACAAGAATAAACTCCTGTTGAATTGCAGTAGCCGCAATAACAGCATCTGCAAGTTTTATATTATATTTTTGCTTTAATTTTATAGCAAGGTTTTTAATTTCCAAACTTAATGGAAAAATTTCAGATGTATCAATAAACTTTGTTGCTGTATCAATATCTTCAGAAGAAAGTTTATTCCAGCCCAGATATTCTATTTCAGTTATAACCGAAATTTTAAAAGATTCATTAAAAACTTCTTTTATAAAATTATTGGACGATTCAGGGATTGTATTCCTTGAAACATAAATCAAGATATTTGTATCTATGAGATATTTCTTTCCCATTCATCCCTCAATTTTTTGCTCTCCTCGTCCACATCAAAATCTTTATTTTTCATAAACCCAAAAAAATCAGAAGCCTGTTTAATTTCAGGTTTTTTCTTTTTATTAATAAAATCCTGCAATATAATAACTGCCTGTTCTGCTTCGTTTTCAGGCAAATTATTAAGCTCTTTAACTAATTCGTCAAGTTTATCTTTTGGTAAGCTCATTTCAAATATTCCTTTAATTACAATTTTAACCCTTTTATTTTTGCTTTGCAATCATTGGCATAGTTTTTTCCAATCAATATTAGCTTAAGCTTTCAATTATTGTCCAAGTGGGGGCTTTTGATTTTAAATAATCTTCGCAGTATTTAATCGGGTAAATCATTCTGTCCCAACGGGAAGCAGGAAAACCGACAGGCTTTGTTTCCAGCAAAATCCATGAACTTATTTCATCGACTCTATCAATCAATTCGTTTTTAGCGGGAATTTCTACCCTTATAATCCCAAAATCTTTTACACCATTGTTTTTATCATAATGAAGCCTTAAGTACCAGGTAAAAACATCTTTTTTGGTTCCTGTCTTATCATAAGGCTGAAAAACACTCGATCTTTCTCCTTTTTTCATAGAATAAATTTTATACATTTCTTCAAAAGAAAAATAATAAACGCCATGAGATTTTATTATGCCTGCAATATTTGAGCTTTCGTGCACTTTTTGGCTTTTAGTATTCAACGTTCCGTCAACAAAAAGCCATCCGTCATTAAACTTTGATTCAAGCCATTTATCGGTTAATTCAACTTCGATTTTTCTTCTTTTTTCCTGAATTTCACTATGCGCCTGTTTAATAAATTCTTCTGCAAAAACGGGATAACCTTCTCTGTTTCCGGATTTTGCTATTTTTCCGATATTTTTATATTTTTTGATTTTTTCTATTTCTTTGTATTCAAGATAGTGTTCAGGACTGTCTTTCTCTTCTTTTACGGGAATATAAAAATCCCCTTCCGATATTTCCATATCAACCGAATGCAGTTTTTTATCGGTTCTTTTTAAAATTGCAGCGCCTACATAGCCATAAATAAAAGGGATAGAGCGAAGATAACAAAGTATTTTTTTTCTTTCAATTCCATCAAGAAAATATGAAAAGCCTGATTTTTCGGTTTTTATTTGAACTTTTTTTAGTTTTAATTTTCCGTCTGTTTCTTCGATAACATCGGCTTTTCTTTGTTGAAAATCACTTTCCGGCTGCAAAAAATTGTCATCTTCAGAATTATAAAGAATTTTAGAGATTTTTATGTCTTCCCCTTTAAGTCTTTTTTCTGTTATAAAATTTTGAAAATCTTTTAATTCTGAAGTCATTTTTGATTAAAACCTTTTTGTTTTAATCAAAATTTTACCTTTATAAAAGGTTTTTATAAAGACTTTTATTTTAAAGGTATTTTGTTGTTTAAGCTCGCAAACTCGCCCTTCCGTTGGTCGGGCTCAAACAATGCTCGCATGCTTTAAATACGCAGGCTGTAAAACTATGAAGCTTCCGCCAAGGGGCGCACGTAAAAAATGAACAAAAAAATGCCGCTCTTTTTAGGCGGCTACTAGACTCGGGGAGGAGGTTTTGGGTATGGTCGTTAGACCTTACTTTTAATTTATCGACACTTTTTTTAAAAACTTTAATGATTTTTTACTTTTATTACAGTCTCTTTACAAACTATAATTCCAAAATAAGTTCGACATCTGTAATATGCTGAATAGGTGCTGAATCCCTTTGGTTGCTCGCAAGTAACGGCGTTATGGGTCGGCGAAGCCGCCCCTTCAGCCTCAGCTCACAATCCGCAAGTTCAGCATGACAAAAAGAAATTAAGCAAAAAAAATGCCGCTCTTTTCGGGCGGCTACTAGACTCGGGGAGGAGGTTTTGGGTATGGTCTTTTAAATGGCCTTACTCTATTCTTTTCGTCATTCTTTTAAAAAAACTTTAATGATTTCTTCGTTTTGTTACAGCATCTTTACAAAAAACTTTTTATTAAAATTATTTTTTTTAAATTCTTCATTTTTAAAAATACTGAAATAAAAAGGCTTTTTAAAACAGGTTAATACCCGTTTGTATAAATTAATAACATTTTAAATTACCAATATTTTTCAATACTAAACAGGCGGGTTATATAAAATTTTTGAATATTAAACAAAAATTAAATATTATAAACAGTCGTTTAGTTTATCGCTTAAATACATGATTATATTTTGGTCGGGAGGAAAAATGAGTAACATCGCGGATGGTTTTTTAAGAGTACTGAAAAGTCATTTATATCTATCTTTTCCAATAATTTTGATTTCTGCTCTTAATGCTTTTATTTTTATGTTTTTATTTAAAACTTTTTAAAAAGGAGAAAAAATGCTGAAACTTGAAAACATCACAAAACAAACCCAAAGAGCTAAAGAATATTTTGAAGACAAAGTAGCTTTTACCGTTGGTCCTGTTGAATTAAAAGAAATAATAGAAAAAAGCAGAAATTCAGTAGAAATTATTGATGTAAGATTAAGAGAACATTATGAAAAAGGTCATATCCCTTCTGCTATTTCAATTCCGGGAAAAGAGATATTATCAAACATAAACAAACTTTCAAAAGATAAAATTAATATAGTTTATTGTTATAGCCAACAATGTCATTTAGCCGCAAAAACAGCTGTAATACTTGCAGAAAACAATTATCCTGTCATAGAGCTGGAAGGCGGCTTTAATGAATGGAAAAACAGTGATTTTGATATAGTTAGTTAGCTGATTACAAGTAATCAAATAGCAAAATCAAAACCAAAAAGCCTCTTTTTCAAGAGGCTTTTTTTATTATATCAGCTAACACCCGTGTCTATAGTAGTTTTCCGCTAATTGCTAATTAACCTAGAGTTTTGAATCCTTTTTCGATTGACTTATCAATTACTTTTCTAACTACATCAAGTTCTGTTTCTACGATTTTGTTTTGTGTTTGAAGATCTTTTTCTCTGAGTTCCAATTCTTTATCAAGGGATTGAACTTGTTGCATTTGAGCTTCATACCAGCCGCTTGCCACAGGGGATTGAGGAACTGCTCCTGATGTTGGAGATGTAAATCCAAGTGTCATTGCGGATCCGCCTAAAAGGTTTGTATCATCTGTTTGATACATTGCGTTAGCGAAAGCCCTTGCTAAATTTGAAGCTTGTTGAGCTAAACATGTTCTTCTTTGGTTTATAACTTGTACTTTAAATTCAATGTCTGATTTTCTTGCTGTAAGCATTGATTCTCTGCCGGAACTTGCTGCTAAGCCCATAATAAATCTCCTTTTATCTTACCTTTACTAGTTATCATCACCACTACCCTTATATAAAAACATCCGATATCTACAACATGCATAAAAAGTATATACTGTTACATTCCTTTACAATGGGGCTTTGCAAAAAACACCGGAAAATCCTTTAAAACCAAATAAAAATCGGTGGAATTTAATCCACCGATTTTAAAAAATATTTTATTAAAAATCTATCTCAAATAATTGGAAACCTGTTCAAAAACCTCTCTATTTAAGCACATTGAGATATTTTTAAAAGAACAGCGACCTTTTTCTCTATCTATAACTCCAACACTGGCGAGTTTGTTTCTTACAACCTCGTTTAACTCATCAGGACTTACATAAAGAGCGCAACGTGAACTGCATTCTCCGGAATTAAAAGGACAGAATACTTTTTCTTCATTCATTTTTTATTTATCCTTATTTGTTTGAGCAGGCATCTATAATATTTTTCTGCCATCCCGTCGCTTTTTCTATATAACAATCGGCTCCCCTGCTTATACATTTTTCTTTATATTCAGGCTTGGAAGAAGCTGACATCATTATAATTTTTGTATTTAATTTACAGAAAAGCGCCAATTTTTTTATTTCATCAAGAAGAATAAAACCTTCTCGTTCTGTTGGAATAAATAAATCCAGGATTACATATCCAAAATCTTTCTTCTTATATTGATTTATTGCATCATAAAGTTCTTTTGAAGTAGTTACTTCATAACCAAGTTTTTTAAATAAAATATCAAGCTGATATGTAATAATACCAAGATCATCAACAATAAGAATACTTTTAGGTCTTATTACGGTATCTTTTATTTCTCCGCCTTTTAAAAAATCGCTTTCTGGTCCTACATCCAAAGCAGGCATACCCAAACTGCTTTGTGCAAGTATAGAATTATCGATTTTTTGTCTTATTGTTTTTACCGCGTTATTTAAATCTTCAAGACTTACTTCTTTGGGCGGCAACATATCTGCCAATCCAAAGAAATTTTCTAAAAAACTCGAATTAACTTCTATCGGAAATTTTTCACCGGCCATAAAATTCTCTTTTATCTTGCTAAAAACTCTTCTTTTTCATTTTAACCATTTATCTTAATATATGCCACCATTTTTTTATAAAATTTTTATTCCTTCTTTCTTTTAAAGCCAGCTCCAAAACTTTAACAATATCTCTGTCGTTTAAATCAAAGTGTATTTTAAGCTGCTCCATATAATTATTTAAAGCTTTAGCGGCACTCTGTTTTTTTTTAACCAGAACATTATTATATAAGCGTTTTTGAGCCGGTGAATTAGTCATAAAAAACACCTTTTATATCAGTACCCGTTTTAAACTATCCAAAAATAAATCTTAGTTTAGATAATAACCCTGACTTATATTTAGATTATATTTTTTTTCTTTTTATTACATTCGATTAAAGTTTAATTTTATAAGGTGTCATTTATTTTTCATCCATTTCGGCATTAAATAAAAACCTCTTTGCAAAAAACATTACTCCTTTTTTACTCATTTATTTGTACAGTACAGCAATAGTTTTTTTTGTAAAGAAAACTTAAACTATCTTAAATGGTTAATTTTTTGAGGGTTTTTAGTTAAAAATGAATTTAAGTTTACATAAAAATTTAAAAAGAAAATTTAAAAAAACCTTAAAAAGATTAAATTTTATTGATAATAATCTACATAAAAGAAGAGCTATAATTTGGGATAAAATTTGTCCTAAATGCAAAAATTTTATTTATGGAAACAATGATTTTTGCACCTGCGGTTATTCGGTAGCCAGAGAAAGAGTTATAAAACTATGGGGTATCATAGCTTTTACATGGTTTTTTATAATTGTTTTTGTTGGTTTTACTTTTAGCAATTTTGCAAAATTAAATTCCGTTGTTTATAACAAGCTTGAAAAAAACGATTCTGATTTTTATTCGCTTTCTCCTGCAAATGTACAGATAATAACAAGTTTAAGATATTCAAAATACAAAGATTATATTCAAACAATTTATGTAAACCCGAAAGAAAAACATAAACTTATGGTTTTAATAAAACCTGTTTACTGGGACATGCTTCCTTTTGAAGAAAAAGAATTATTAAAACAAGCCATAATGAAAAAATGGAGTGAAATTTATCAAAACACGGCTCCTTCTTCAAAACTTAGACCTGAAGTTCATCTTGCCAATTTTAAATAATAATTAAAAAGTTTTTTTAAATTCGACTATTAACTGCGGATCTGTTTCTTTGACATTAACCGAATTTCTATATTGAGGAATTATTTCAGGTTCTTTATATTGAATGCACATGCTGTTGTTTTTTCCAAAGTTTTTACAAACTCCCATGTCTTCTACCATTTTTTCCAGTTTTGGCGAATTTTCTAATTTTTTAATATCCATTAATCCTTGTTCAATACCTGATGATAATTTCTTTTTTATTTTGTTTGATATTGAGTCATAAAAATATTCTTTACCCGAGATTTTTAAAACATCCGTTGGCAATTGTTTTAATTTTTCGCAAACAACTGTTCCTTTTTCAGTAAGCAAAGAAGTTTCTTGAGCAACCGCTTTTTTTGCGCCTGTTCCAAATATTGCCGAGAATAATGCTACCCCTGCTAACACTTTTCCTATGTTCATAATTTTCCTTTTTTAAACTTTTTTATTAATTCAATTTTTGTATAAACTAACTCTCTATTATTTAAGTTATTTTACATTTAATTATTTATATATTCAAAAAAATTTATACTCTTTCTTGTAATTTTTTTTAAAATCACAAAAACTGCTGATTTAACAAGAAAAAATCCTCTTGATATTTTGTAACATGAGGTTTTTCAATGTTTTTATTTAAAAATCTTTTTCAAAAACTAAAGAAAAAAGGCAATTTTTTCAATTTTCATGTTTTTTAAATAGTAGAAGCTATAAGGAAGACAAGGAAGATTTGGGTTGCATCGTATAAATTTATTAAGTCTTACTGTGCCTATAAAACACAATGCCACAGTCCCTATTAAAAGGACTGCGCCAAGTTCTACATTACAAATAGTTAAAAAAATGGAAAACCCTAAAGGTAATCCTCTTTTGGCAGCAATAAAACAATTTGCTGATAATCCTCAAAAACTTCAGGAGGAATTAAAAAAACTTGTAAACGAAGGGCAGGAAAAACTTTGCGGCTATTTAGTTGATATGCTTGCTTTAAAGGATAAAAATACTGCTGAACATATGCGCGGAGCAGCAAGAATAGCTACAAAATTTGCAAAAGAGATCGGCTTATCCCCTCAAAAAACAGAAGAAATAAGAGTGGCTGCTCTTGTTCATGACATCGGCAAAATATTTACACCTCTCAATGTTTTAAACAAACCCGGAAAATTAAATGAAGCTGAACGCGCTATAATGGCTGAACATGCTCCTTTAGGAAAAAAATTCCTTAAGCAGCTCGGTTTAACTAAAATAAATAAAACTTTTGATAATGCTTCCGAGCTTGCTGAAAAACATCACTTTTCAATTGATAAATTACATTTAACGAAAAAAAGAACAGTAGAAGAAGAAGTTCTTGAATTGTCTGATGTTTTTAATGCTTTAACAAAAAGAAGATCTTATCATAAACCTCAAACTCCTAAAGAAGCTTTAAGAATAATGAAAAATATTCAAAAAGTCCAAAGAGCATGGAGTCCTGAATTTTTTGAAAAATTTACAAAATTTGTAGAAAAAACTTATTGTAAAAAATAGTTTGTTTAAATTACATGTAAGCAATTAGCTGTCATTCTGAGGACTTTAGTCCGAAGAATCTGTCTATCGTTGTAATTTGGACAGATCCTTCGCTTTGCTCAGGATGACAATACAAATCTGTCAAATTTAATTCACTATCAAAGATTTATGCGTTAAAATAAAAATGCAAAGAAAGAACGTATAAACTTTTAAGGAGCAAACAAATTGCAAAAAAAAGAAAGAATCATGTCCGGAATGCGTCCTACAGGAAAGCTTCATTTAGGGCACTACATGGGTGTTTTAAAAAACTGGCTTCTTCTTCAGGACCATTATGACTGTTTTTTTGCAATAGCTGACTGGCATGCCCTTACTACAAAATTTGATCAGACAGAAAATTTAAGGCAAGACATCCTTGATGTTGCTCTTGATTGGCTTGCCTGCGGAATAAATCCCGAAAAATCAACTATTTATGTGCAATCTCTTGTTCCTGAAACAGCGGAGCTTCATTTATTATTGAGCATGATTACTCCTCAAAACTGGGTGGAGAGAGATACCACTCTTAAAGACATGGTTAAAATGCTTAGGGCAGAGCCTATAAATAAACAAATAATCATAGATGAAGATGAAACAACAATCACAGAAACATATTCTAAACTTCTTAGCTACGGGCTTATGGGGTATCCTGTTTTGCAAACCGCTGACATTATTCAGTTTAATGCTTCTCTTGTTCCTGTAGGCAAAGACCAGCTTGCGCACTTAGAAATTTCGCGGGACATCGTAAGACGGTTTAATCATCTTTATAAAACAAGTTTAATCAAAGAGCCCCAGCCTAAATTAACCGAAACACCCTTATTAAAAGGTATTGACGGTCAAAAAATGGGGAAATCTTTCAACAACGACATAAAAATTTCTGATTCGGAAGAAGTTACAACAAAAAAAATAATGCGGGCTATAACAGACAGGACAAGGATTCAAAAAACAGATAAAGGACATCCTGAGCTTTGTGAAGTGGTTTGCCCTTATTATGAAATTTTTGCAGATGAAGAAACAGTAAAAAAACAGCGGCACAACTGCGAAAATGCTTTATGGGGCTGCGCAGACTGCAAGCGAGAACTGGCTTCTATTATAAACAGTCAATTTAAAGATATAAGAGAAAAAAGGCTGGAGCTTGAAAAAAATCCTGCTTATATTCAGGAAATAATTCAGACAGGAAGTCAAAAAGCAAAAACTGAAGCAGCTTTGTTTTTAAAAGAAATCAAAAAAGCAATGCGGCTTTATTAAAAAGGACTAACCAATGGAATCTAATTTACTAAATGCCTTTTTATTGTCGTTTTTTGCAGGTCTTTCAACAGGTATTGGCGGGATTCTGGCATTTTTTATAAAAAAAGACAATATTCTTGCTTTATCGCTTGGTCTTGGCTTTTCGGCAGGAGTTATGATTTATGTTTCATTTACAGAACTTTTACAACAATCAAAACATTATCTGATTGATTATTTTGGTAATAATAATGGCGAATGGTATACTGTTGGTCTATTTTTTACAGGAATACTTCTTGCAGCGCTCATTGACAGGCTTCTTCCTGATGACATGAGCCATAATATATTTGATTTTTCGGATTCCGGTTCAAACTGCGAAGAAAAACTTTCAAAACGCAAATTATGCCGAACAGGTTTATTTATGGCTGTTGTCCTTGCTATTCATAATTTTCCTGAAGGTCTTGCAACTTTTATGTCAGGTTTAACAAATATAACTCTTGGAATTTCGATTGCTGTTGCAATAGCAATACACAACATTCCTGAAGGAATTGCTGTTGCACTGCCTATTTATCACTCTACAGGAAGTAAAAGAAAAGCATTTGGCTTCTCGCTCCTGTCAGGGATAGCTGAGCCGCTCGGTGCATTAATCGGTTATTTCTTTTTAAGATCTATTCTAAGCAACTTTACTTTTGGAATTCTATTGGCTGCGGTTGCCGGAATTATGGTTTATATATCATTTGATGAGCTTTTACCAATGGCTCAAGAATACGGAAACGGGCACATTGAAATACTCGGTGTTGTTCTTGGCATGCTTGTTATGGCAGTAAGTCTTGTGTTGTTATAAAAAAGTTATTTTATTTTTTTTAAATAAATTTTTACACCCACCCCCAGCCCCCTCCCTAATAGGGAGGGGGCTAAAGTAGTATTTTGAGCTCGCTTTCCGTCGCCTTCGGCGACTCGCTCGCCCTTTTTGTTTTTTTATTTTTTAAAAGATAAAAAAATAGAGGCTAAAAGCCTCTGTATTATGAGATGGTAGGTAGGATTATAATTAGATTGTTTTAAATTTTACATATAATCCAGCAAGGAAGGCTGGATTACCTGAGAGCTTACCTGAAGAGACGCCTGAAGCGCTGTTTGCTGAAACTGTAATTCGGATATTGTTTTTGCCATATCTATATCTTCAGCACCTGATTTTATTTTTGTAAGATTTAATTGATCATCCTGAAGATTTGATTTTGTCATTTCAAGCCTGCTTGAAAGACTTCCCAGTTCAGACTGCGCATTAAGAACTGTTTGCATATCAGTATCAAGACTATCTAATTGCTGCCTGATAAAATCTTTATCAGGAGCCGGCATTGCAAGTTCATTGCTTAAGGATATAAGTGTTTTTAATAAACCTTGTCCGTCAAGTGTATCAGGTGTCATAACATCACTATCCCAATCAGCTGTATAATATTCTCCAAAAACCGCCTCTCCGCTTAAATTTACCGGTATGGTAACACCATCGCTTATTTCAACTCTTCTTTCATGACTTCCATCGGGAGAACCATTATATTGAATCTCTCCCGCTACCGGAGCCGTAAAAGGAGTAGGCTCTGTTTGAAGCCCGCCAAATATAAATTTTGATCCGTATTTTGTATTTCCGAGATCTTTAACCTGCTCTATTATTTGTTTTATCTGTGCATTTATAATTGTCATTTCTTCAGGACCTGAAGAGGCATTTAATGCTTGTAATGTTAATTCTTTGGTTGTATGAACCGAATCAATCGTCGTTAATAATGCTGTTTCCGCTGTTTCAAGCTCACTTTGAGCATTATCAATATTTTTCAAGTAATTCTCTATTTTTCCCAAAGAATTATTTGTTGAAACAACTGAAATCCCTGCAAGAACATCGTCTGAGGGCTTTGTTATTCTTTTTCCCGAAGATATTTGCTCCTGTAAGTTAACAAGTTTTGATCTGTTTATTAAAAGATTATTAACAATATTTTCGCTTGTATATCTGTTTGTAATTCTTGTAAATTGCATAAAACCTACCCCGTTAACCCATCATGTTTATTATTGTTGTTAAAGTTTGACTAAGAGTTTGCATAACCTTTGCCGAAGCTTCATAAGACCTTTGAAATCTTACAAGGTCTGTTAATTCTTCATCAAGATTAACCCCTATTACTGATTCTCTTTTCTGTGTAACCTGCTGCAGGATATTACTTTTTATATCGTAATTATCCTGAATGTTTTTTGATTGTGTGCCAAGTTTTCCCGTAACGTTTGTTATATAACCCTGTGTTGTAGCACCACCAAGCACTGCCAGACCTTGGTTTCTAATCTGTGACATTAACAGGGCATTGCTTCCGTCACCTGTTTCTGTTAAATTGCTGGTTAATTTTGCGGCAGCTATCTGGTAAGGATCATTAGAAATAATCGCATTTACTGATATATTTCCGGCGTTTATAACTCCCAGTCCGCTTGAATCAACAAAGAAATCTTCAGGATCAGGATCAGTACCTGCACTGGGTGGTATCGGATTTGATAAGTTGTCTGACAGTTCATTCGGATTTACCGAGCTGTCAATATACCTTCCATTTGTTTGAACAGCATTTACAGCAGTTGCAAATTCACTTGCAAGGCTATTTAAAGAATCCATTATTCCTTTTATTGTTAATTTGCCGGGATCATCTCCTCCTGTTTGAAGAATTGCCCCTATTTTTCCTGATGTAATAAGTGAATATGCATTAGTTGAAAAAACACTTCCGGCATCGTTTTTAATTTGTACTATTGAAGGGTTATCATTTGTAGCCCCTGCCTGAATTTCAAAAAATCCTGATCTTTCTTTTCCTCTTACAAGCTCAATTGCTCCAATACTGAGAGTTACTGTATTATTCCTTTCATTTGTTATATTTACAGGAATATATTCCGAAATTTTATCCAACAGTTCATCTCTTTGATCTAAAAGAGCATTGGGTGTCATTCCCTGAGAGGTTGAAAGGTTAATTTGATCGTTTAAATTTGCTACCGCACTTAATTTATTGTTTAAATCGTTTATATCTATACTTAACTTACTTTGAGTAAGGGTATCAGGATTGTTTATATCTCCAACAAGACCTGTTTTCTCATTTTGCAGGCTTGTATAAGTATTATTAAAAGTAGTGGCAAGCGTTATAGCATTTTGGACAACGCTGTTTCTTACAACAAAATCATTTGGATTAGACGCAAGCTGGCTTAAGCTGTTATAAAAATCGTTTAATGTTTTATTTAGCCCTGTATCATCTAATTCATTAACAATATTTTCCAATTGTACGGCATTATCCGTATATTCTTTGTAATAATTTAAGTCTGTTGTTTCTCTTCTTAAAGAATTATCAAGAAAAACATCCCTATTTCTTGTCACGCTGTCAATAATTGCGCCCATGCCACTTTGTGTAGCATCAACAGGACTTTGATACGGAGCTACGTTGCTTGCCTGAGATATTTCAAGCCTTTGTTTGCTGTATCCTTTGGTATTCATATTGGCAACGTTGCTGTTAATAATATCAATAGCGGCCTGATTTAAGGATAAAGCCCTCTGTGCATTGTATATACCGTATAATGTTGATGGCATTTTATATATTTCTCCCCTTGTTTAAATTTTTTTATGCTTCATGTTCCACTGAACTTAAGTCAAAAAGTCTTTTTTCCGCTTTAACTGCTCCTTTTTTGTTATAAGCTGAGCCTTCGGGAACCAGTGCGTTTGCTATTACAACTATAGAGTTTTCAATAATTTTTAAAGAATGTTTTAAAAGCTCCATGTTTATTGTGTTTTGCTTTTGAATATTAGATAAAATAGTTTTCATTTTATCTCTAAGATTAGAAATTTTATTAGCCTGTTCTTTGTTTTCTATTCTTTCAATGATCTCTTTCAGAGTAGAATTATCGGGATAAATCTGTTTTCTTTTTTCTTCCAATTTTTCTACGATATAGTTGTATTTTTCAAGTTCTACATCAACAACTCTTACTTTTTCCATATCGTTGTTGATAAGATGCTCTTTTTTTCCGCTAATATATTCTTCAAGCTTTGAATAAGCTTCTATTTCCTGATTTAAGATTCTTTCAAGTTCATGAACGAGTTCTAGCCTTCCAGAGCGGCAAAGCCCCTCTTCAGACTTTTCACTCCCGCTTCGCAGTTCAAAAATTGCTTTATTATCCATTTTACCCTCCCGAGTGTTTGTTATTGGGTTTTTATGCTGTGTAGTCAGCTAAAATGCTTTTGCCATAGCTTAAAGCATATTTTATATCTTCTTCCTGTACATCCTGTTTATTGTATTTCCCCATAAATTCTTTGATTTCCCCGATGTATTGTTTATTTTTTTCCATAAAATCGTCTGTTTTAACTTCTTCTGTCTGTTTTTTAATGGTTATATCCTGTGAGGAGATGGAAAGTTTTACATCTTCCTCGTTAAATCCGTTTTTTAAAATTTCATTTTCTTTAGATAATTTATTTGTATTTTCAAAAGCCTGTTTTGCTCTTAAAAATTGAATGCTGCTTATGCCTGAATTTATACTGCCTACCGCCATACTCATTATCCTTTTTTAAATCCTGTCTTTCATTTGTTGATAAATTTGCTGTGCAAAACCAAACGAAGTTTGAGGTGTTGAAGCAATATTTTTTGCTACTTCTTCATTCATCATTGATCTGAACATTTCTTCCCCTCTTCCACCGGAAAATTCTTCACTTCTTTCTACGGTTGAATTCAGAGTTTCAAGAAATTTGTTTAAAAACACGGATTCAAAATCCTGTGCTGTTTTTTTTAATTTTTCATCATCCATTTTATTTTTATCGGCTCCGGAAAGCTCTTCCAGTTTTTTGCCTTGAAGATTGAACATTGATGCACTTATATCTGCTGGATTTATCATTTTAGTTTTTCCTTTTTGTTTTTTGTCATTCTGAGGGCTTTAGCCCAGGGAACCCGCTTTTTTGATTGATTATCAAAAAAGGAAGGGGAAATCTGTCTATTTTGGTTTTTTGCTTTGAATAGTATGCCGGATAGATCCTTCGCTTTGCTCAGGATGACAATGGTGTGTTTTTAAATAATCTCCAATGCTGCTTGTAAGCTTCCTGCTTCTTTTAAAGCCTGAAGAATTGAAATTAAGTCATAAGGTGTAACGCCTATCGAATTTAAAGCCCTTACAAGATCATTAAGATTTGCATTTGAAGGCATTTCTATTATTCTTCCTGCTTCTTTATTTATGCTAATCTGACTGTTAGAAGCTCCTTGTGTTGTACCGCCGCTTGAAAGAGCATTTGGTTGAGAAATTTCATTTGTTGTACTTACCGTTACAGTTAAGTTTCCATGGGCTACAGCTGCAGGAAGAAGTTTTACATTATTTCCTATAACTATAGTTCCTGTTCTTTCATTAATTACAACTTTTGCTACAGAATCTGCCGTTGATAATGTTAGATTTTCAAGAATGGAAATAAAGCTAATCCTGTCATCATTAAATTTATCAGGAATAGTTATTTGTATTGTACTCCCGTCTATT
>Ga0154353_1126_pt1 | contig 12188 bp, 14 predicted proteins | sample RifGroA2_FD_115881 | JGI IMG/M metagenome (GOLD analysis project Ga0154353, IMG submission 115881) | Candidatus Melainabacteria bacterium GWA2_34_9
ATTTGCCCGAGAATATCGTTCAAAAGAAAATCGAGAGAAATTAAAGTATTAAAATCAGAATTATTTTCATTTCCGTTTTGCAAATTTTTTTTATTTCTAACCATGACCTACTTCTTGTGTTACGAATTTGTTACAAAAATTTTTCATATACTATATGTATAAAAAACAAATATCAAGAAAATACTTAATAATTCAAAAGGAATTAAAACCTATACCAATCAACTATTCACAACGCTGGTTGTTTTTTTAAAAAAGGAAATCTTTAAACCTTGCCTGTTTTTATATATGTACAAGACTCCACAAACAAGACTCCACAAAAACAGAAAGGGAAAAACCTTTTTAATAAGGAAAGGAAAGGAAAGACACAAGAGAGCAAAACTCTCTTTTTTTATGCATAAATTTATAAAAACCTGTTCTAACAAATCTTTTTAAAGTTTATATATAAATGTGTTGTCAAATTTTAAAAAAAATTGTCAAAACAAAATTTATTATATAGAATATATAATGAAGCATATACTCAAGGAGAAAAAAAATGTTGATTGATCCTGTTATGATATCGTTATTGCCTTTACTGTTTATTGTTTTAATCTTTCTAACATACCTAAATGTAGTTGAAAGCAAAAGAACAAGAAACATCGACGAAAAAATGGGAATTATGGCAGACTACATGAAAATAGTTGCGGACAAACTCAGCGAAACACCTGAAAAACAAGAAAAAACTACAGACTAATTTTCAAATTTCCAATTTGTTGATGAGCTTTATAACTTTTAAGGTTAATTACGGGATCGGTTTCAATTCTTCCTATATTTAATCCTGAAAGGTTTTTAGAACATTTTTTAATTTTTCCAAATTCATTGTAATTTAGAATGAATTTGGAAATTTTGCTTTTTGGAAAAGAAAATTTTCTCGGTTCCCAAAGAACATTCATCTTTTTTATAAAAGCCGGAATATTTTTTGAGTTTAACCTGATAGGTTTAAGAATATTTTCCTCTACATCCGCCCTGAGAATTTCAAGAACAGGCTGATTACAACAAGAACAGCGCTGATTATATAAAATAAATTCTTCAAGAATATCTTTTTTTGTAGGGATTATTTTATAAACTTCGGCATGCTGAAATCTTCTACAACACCATATTTTTGCCATAATACCATTCCTCCCATAAAACACACGACAGCTAATAAACAACAAAAACTCCCGCACAAAGCGGGAGTTAAAAAACATAATAAAATTTCTTTTTTCTTTTAAGAACCTTACCTGAAAAAAGGAGGTGCTAAAAGAATTTCTGAACGAAAGTTAAAAAGCCAAAACAAAGCTTTTATAACTCTTTTTTCGTCTTTAAATAAATTAAAGACATGAACACACAATAATTAAATTAAAATAAATAAAAAACCTTAAAAGGTCTAACACATTCTCTTTTTTATAAAATACAAAAAGTATTATAGCATACGAATTTACATCCATGTGGCTAAAGATTACATCCAAATGGCTAAAGTTTTTAAGAATGTATTTTTAAATTATAAAAAACAAGAGGGTGATGAAAGATTTTCACTCTTCTGAAAACCACCCCGAAACTCAATAACTAAAAGACATTTCCCTGTTTTTTGTACTTCAAGGGTGAGAAGACATCTCACCCTTACGGTTTTAGACTAAAACCCTTGCAAATAAAGGATTTTTTGTTTTTTTATCACCTTTAAACAAAAATTAGGGTTAACCCTAATGTCAGATCATGGGATGACATGAATATCACTGGTTCTTGTGATTAAATCAAAATATAAATAAGCTATATTATATATATAAGCAAGGGAAGAAAGAAAAAAGAAAGGGCTGTGTAAGATGATTAAATTTGAAGTTATCGGATCAACAAGTTTTACACAAGAAGCTCAAAAAGTTGAAAAAAATTATACACTCGCTTCAAATCTTTCTTATTCAACAGAAGAAAACTACGGACCTGCTCAACTAGGAAACACATTAGTAAGCTTATTTTAAACTTAAAGAGGTTTATAAAATGGATTATACAAATCAACAATTAATAGATAATATAGTTTGCCACAAAAGCGCAATTAAACAAATTGATGACAAACTAAACCTTATAAACTTCATCGGCAGCGTAAATAATGCTTTTATACCAAAAGATTTACTTAATATGGAAGAATTAAAACAAGAAAAAAAATCTCTTGAAAAAAATTTAAAATTATTAAAATCATTAACATAAACGATTAAAAGTTTTTTAATACACACCTCACTCACACTAAACACCTACACACTTAAAAGATTTATTCCTCCAAAAAATATCAGCTATCACCCGAAGTAAAAACTTCGGGCTTTTTTTGCTTATAAATCAATTTTTACCCTTTGTTTGTTGTCATTGCGAGGCTTGAAATGTCTTTATTTTTTATAGTTATAGTTTCGCCAGCTAAAGCAGGCGAGTGACATTTCTTTTTTACTGCAAAAAAGAAACGTCACCAAAGAAAAAAGCTAGCCCACACTCAAGCTCCTATATTTCTGGCTTGCTATGTGATTATAGCAAAATACGTTTAACGCCCGTAACTCGGGGCAAGCCCCTCAAACAAGACGGGCTTGCCTTCGGAGAGCAATCCGAAATATTACGGAGCTTTCATTAATGGGCGTACGAAAAAGGTATTTTCATAATTAAAAAACAAAAAACCATTACAAATAAAAAAACAGGAACTTAAAAAGCCCTGTTAAATTTCTAGTCATGTGTGTAGCTGATTTTGGAGGAATAAAATCTTTTTGGTGTGTGGGTGTGAGGTGTGTGGGTGTGGTATATAAAATTTTGTTATTAAACTTTTTTCTTGGTTCCCCCCAAAGGGGAATGTTTGTTTTCTTTTTTGCTTCCTGTTTACTTTTACTTACTTCCTGTTTTTAACCGTTTTCTTCTAGCCTTGCTTTTACTTCCTGATAACCTGAACTTTTTTTGTTTTCCTGACTTCCTTTTGTTTATATATTTAATATATACTATTTTTTGAGTAAAGTAATCACAAAAACAGGTGAACTTTAAATATCACCCATGAACAAACAAAGGGTGAGAATAAACTCACCCTTTAAAAATGTCGACAATAACTCATGCATGAAAAAACAGGAAAAAAAATCCTGTTTTCCTTTATATAGTCTTACTTTTTAAAAATAGATAAAAAAAGATTTTTTTGAAAAATTTCTCTTACAAGCCCTGCTTTTGTTTTAACGCCGTGCTGTTTAAAAAGAATCCCCAGCCTGAATTTTATTGTTCCTATAGAATATCCTGTTTTTTTCGCTATTTCTTTATTACTTTTTTCATAAATAACAAAATTAATAATTTCTTTATCCAGCTCCTCATAATTAAAACAGCTATTATCTATATTTATATTCATAGAAATCTCCATACTCAAACTGACGCCCTGATAATCAAAAACAAATCACCTGTTTTATGTTAATTATGTTATACATACAATATAAAACTTTGTCCATAGAGTATAAATGAAATTTTAATTTTATTTTACAATTGTTTGTTTTGCTAATAAAAACTGCTTAAAAATTTTCCTTTAATGGCGGTGTTTTTTCTTTTTTCTCCTTGTCTTAAAAACTATTCAGAGTAAAATTTTTTATAAAAAACCTTAAATTGATTTTTTTTAATATAAACAATATTGACAACTTTATATCCTTATTAAAAGCCCTCTGCAAAAATTTTATTAGTGAGCGAAAAAATATTAATGTATACTTTAATACAAGAGTGGAATTAAAAAGAAGGATCGTCAACAACAATGAACAAAATTTTACTGATAATACTGACTCTGGTTATATCATCAATATTTTTTAACATACCGGCAAAGGCAGAAAACAATTTAAACATTCTTTCATCCTCAGGCACAGCCAGCGTTTATGCTGAACCGGACACAGCTGTTTTTTCTCTTGCCATAGAAACAGAAAACAAGCTTTTAACACAAGCTTTACAGGAAAATACAAATAAAGCCCAAAAAGTTATGTTTGAAATAAAAAAACTTATAGGAAAAGACGATTCAATAAAAACCACCGGCTTTAACGTAAATCCCATATACAATTACGACAATAAAGAAAGAAAAAGCGTTCTTTCCGGCTACAGAGTGACAAACAGGGTAAGCGTAAAAACAAAAAAATTATCTGATGCCGGAAAAATAATAGATACGGCAATAAAAAACGGTGCAAACAAAGCTGACGACCTTGATTTTATGATAGAAAACAAAGAAAAATATTCAGGAGAACTTTTAAAAAAAGCTTCTGTACAGGCTAAACAAAAAGCTTTTGCAACAGCAGAATCTCTCGGATTATGCATAAAAGGCATTAACAGAGTATCGACAAGCTTTTCTGACGAAACAGTTTCTCCTTACTACAGAGGAACTTTTTCTGCAATGGAAATGAAAACCGCATCCGACGGAGCCTCTCCTCCTATAGAAGCCGGCGAAGTCAAACTTAACGCCACTGTAAGCGTAGATTTTATAATAGAAAATTTAAAGTAAAGTTTTATAATTCACATGACAATAGAGAAGTATTATATTTTTTATATATAGTATAGTTATTTGTTCATGTTATATTATATTGATTTTTTATTAAAAGGTGAGTGTATGTTTAAAGATGAGTTTCTGTCAGAATATTTTTTTTCTTCTTTTAGTTCTACTTATTACATTACAGAGTTATACAAAAAAAATTCAAGAATAGATCCTTTAAAAAAAGTTCAAGCAAAACAACTTATAAATGCTAAAATCGCCAAACTTAATTCATTAAATTAACTTTAATAAAACTTGTAAGATTTAATAAAAAAATTTAAAAACTCGCTATTTCAGCGGGTTTTTTGCTTTTAAAGAAGTTAAATATTTTTGTACAATTCCGAACAATTCGGAAAAAAATACACCTTAAGGTGTAGATTCATGGAAAGATGAGCTTCTTTTAAAAATAAATAATAATAAAAAATGAAGAACAAACCTGAACAATAAAGGAAAATTAAATGAATAAAAAAATTGTAAACATAAACGAAAACAAAGTTATTCCTTTTAAACAAACCAATTTAAATATAGTTTCAACTTATTTTCTCCTTAAAACAAAATCAATAAAACACCAGGACTAAAAAGAGAAAGGGAAAGACTGTGGACTACTTAAATTTACCTATAGACAAAGCTCAACAATATGCGAAAATAATTGAAGACACAGAAGAAATAATTCAAAACTTCAGAGAGGTCTCTGAATTAATGGTTGAAAGACTTGAAAAAACAGAAAACTCAATGTTCACATTAGGTAAAAAAGTTATCCATGATCGAGGTGAATTTTTAAATAATTCTATTAATCTGGGCAATGACCAGGTAAACTTTATTTAAAATAAAAACAGGCGGTAAGATATTATTACTGTCTGTTTTCATAATCTTGCCAGCAAGACCTTAATTCATCAATTTCCTTCTCAAATCCAATCAAACTAAACTCAACATCATTCTCAATTTTTTCAATTTTTCGGGCAAAAGTCACATCACTTTTTCTTTTTTCCCCAATAAATCTTAAAACATCAAATTTATCTTCTTCAAAATTCCAAACTTGTTTTATTCTTAAAACAACCTTAAAATCCTCTTCTTTTTTAACATTATGCTGATGAAATCCGTTTAATATAATTTCAGATTGCAATTTATTTGTTAAATACCCACCATTTTTAAAAGCATCCTTAACTTCATTCTTCTCCTTTAAAAAAATAAAATCATTTTTAACAAACTGTTTTTTTATCTGTTCTTTTTTTTGTTCATGACATGTACCCTCTTTTTTTGCTACCCCATCCGCATTTTTTGCTACCCCATCCGCATTTTTTTCCTCCTTAAAAATAAAATCATTCTCATTACTTTTTCCTTCTTTCTGAAGACCCTCAGCAGCCTTAAAAGCCATTTCTTTTTCAAACTCAGTAATTAACCCCTCTTCTTCCTTAATCACCCCTAAAAGCTCATAAGTTTTTTGGGTAAAATAAATTTTTCTAAAATTTTCTTCAAAAACAATAACAATAACGCCTTTCTTTTTAAGCTCGCTTATAGCCAGACTGATGGCTCTTTCGCCCGAGCCCGTGCATTTCATCAGCTTGCTGTTCTTGGGATAAACAAAGCCTTTTTTTGGATTATACATATTGGCAAGACTAAACATAACAAGCCTTGCGGTAGGACTCAAATCCACCTTGGAAAAAAAATTCATATCAGTAATAGCTCTTAAAATGTTAAAACTTTTAACATTAACATGAAGAGCCTTATTTTCATGCAGCACAACAGTATTCATTTTAAAAAACCCTCCTCTAAAAGTTCTCATTACAAACTATTGCACTTTCATGAGGAGCCTGTATAATTAAAATTAACTCTGACATCAATTAAAATTAAACAAAGGCGCTCTCACGGGAGTGCTTTTTGTTTTAACAATATTAAATTATTAAGTCCCGAACAGTTCAGTATTGTTGTTTTAAAAATCTTCTTAAATTATTACAAAACATGAAGCATAAAAAAACAAACAAAATACTTGTCAGGGCTACAAAATTCTTAACAAATTCTCCTTCCAAATTAAAAACTCCTCCAACGCATGCATGAATATACAATCCGTTGTATAATATGTCAAGGTCATTCCGAACGATTCCGAAAAAGACCGAAGAATACAAACACAACCCGAACATTTCAGTACATTTCAGTTTTGTTCAATATAATTCAACGAGAAGGGGAATTTAAATGGCGCAAAAAGAGAAGAAGTTGACGGTAAGACAGGCGATTGAGACACTTGGTTTAGGTAGAACAACTATTTATTCTTGGATTAAAGAAGGCAAGCTTCGTGCAGAAACAACACCACGGGGGAAGTTAATACTTCTTACTGATGAAGAAGAGCAAAAAATCAGAGAATTAACCCAATTATATTCCGGTGAATACATTTCCGAACAGTACGATGATTTTGAAGACAATTCAGAAGGTTTCGAGACAGTCCACGAGGGTACTGTCGTGTACACCGATCCTATTCACAACAGTTCAGCAAATTCCAACAATGTTCCAAAACAAGAAGATAAAGTAATGCTTGAAATGTTAAGGACCCTTAACAATCTTAACGAAAAACTTTTAAATTATTCAGAACAGGCAGGACAGGTTAAACTGCTCTCTGATTCAGAAAACAAAACAAAAGAAGAGTACTTTAAGATTATACAAGAAAATGCAGCATTAAAAGTCCGTCTTGATTTGATGGAAAAAGAAAATACCGAATTAAAAAATAAAAGGTCTTTTTTCGGAATAAAATTAAAATAACCTTATTTTTTAAGAATTTAATTAAAAAATGTCATGCTGAACGAAAAAAGCATGACATTTTATTTATAAACTTTTGTAAAATTAGTAAAACCGAAAATATGATAGGTTGATTTTAGCAAAAGTTGTGTATAATCAAGATAACTAATTCAATGCTATAAATTAAATGCCTTAGGAGTCTGGTCTTAAGGCTTTTTGTTGTTTATAAAAGGTACTTTATTATACTTGTTTAAAAGGAATGTTGGTTTGTCTTAAATAAAATTGCATAATAGAATCAGCGGTTTTTTCTTTAGCTTTATTTGTGCCGGAAGTACTAAAAACAGCTGTATCCTGCGTAATATTAGCTCTCATCATAACAGGAGCTTCAGCGCCAAACCTTTTTTCAAGGGTTTCTTTTGTTTTATATGCAATATTAGACATTGTTTGAACTTGTTCTTTGTTTTGCGGCTGAGCAACAATGGAACCGAAAGAAATTTTGTGCGGATAATTAACGGTAGTGTTGCAATTGAAAGAAATTCTCATGATCTTTGTTTTTTGCCTCGTTTTTTAAATAAAATTTGATCTCTTCTTGTGCGGAGCGGGAGTGACAAGTCTGAAAGACGGCTTTGATGGCTTGGAAGACTTAAACTCATTCTTGTATAAAGTGTTTTAACTACACTTATAATATACCTAAATTAATAAAAGTAAAGGGGTTATTTGTTGAATATTAAAAATTAGTAATATAGCTAATAAAGAACCCTCTTTTATACTATATACTATACAAGACAGTACTGAACTGTTCGGTTGTGAAAAGGGAGTTAAAGGCCTGAAGAATGGCATGCATAAAAAGTCAGAGCCAGAAGGTTTGTTCTCTTTTTAAACAGTAATATAAAGAAAAGAGGGAGATTAAATGGGTATTGCTTTATTTATGACGTTAGTTTTTTTACACATCGCATTAGGACTTGCGCTTGCTTTTCTGGTAATGCATTTTGCTTTTAAATCTGAGCATAAAGCGCTTAAAAATTTCGGATTTATCGTTGGTTATTTATTAATAGTTCTTGCTCTATTAACTATGCTGTTGGGAACTATTTTTGTTGCTACTAAATCAAATTTAATGTCATGCCCTTATAAAATGCATGAAAAAAATGAACAAATGATGCAGCAAGGCATGCCAATGATGAATGAACAAAAGGAAGAAGATAAAGAAGAAATTCAAGAACAAAAAACAGAACAGAAACATGAGAAAAATATTGCTTATAAACAGCAAATGAAAAAAGAAAGCAAAGGCTGTCCTGTAAAAACCAGAGCGCAAATTGAACAGGAATTAAAAACAGGAAAAATAACAGGGGCAGCTTGTAGTACCGAAATGAAAAAATCAGCACAAACTATAAAGAATGAAAAAAAATAAAATAATGTAAAAAATGAAAAAACTATTTAAAGGAGAACTTAATTAAGTTCTCCTTTAAAGTATAAATATTAACTTTTGTTAACTCTGTAAAGTAAAGCGTCAAAAGGCTTACTTGGCATGCTTTTTAATTTAATTTAATTTTTTTATTAATTTTAGCAATTATTTTCATTCACCATTCTTTTAAAAGCATATCGTAAATAAAAGTTATTAAAGTTGCTAATTATTAAAAATTGGCGTATCTTCCTTAGCATTTTAACGAAAGTTAAGAAAGAAGGAAAAAGCATACAAAAATGCTTTGATTTTTAAAGAACAATTGGCAATTGAATTTATTAGAAAGAAGGGTAACAAATGTTAGACAAAGTAGGATTGAGGTTCGCAGGAAACATTCAAAAAACCAAAATGGATCAACCTGAAAACAACTATGCGACAAACTTGTTGTCAAGATTCAAAACTCCTGAAGATAAAGTCGACATTAGCTCTTCAAATAAAGTAATTTCTTTTACCGGTCATAATTTTGAATTTAAACAAAACCATAATACAATTCGTTATATATCTTTTACAGGCCTACAAGATCCCCGGAAAGATCAGCCTATAGGCATTCAAATGAGGGTTACCGGCGTAAAGAAAAACCAGTCAAACACGGTTGAAGATCCTTCAAAACCGCAAGCAGCAAGCGCTCCAGAACCGGAATTTATTCAAAAAGGTAAAAAAGGCAAAAAGGGTAAAAAAGGACAAAAAGGTCAAAGAAACCAAAATGTAAAAATGGGTCCGGGAGTAAAAGGACCTATTAACAAACTTGCTGACAGCAACTGGAAAGACGGACAGGAATTATTGTTTACTCAGGGACAAATGAGAACTCCTGAAGGAACAAAAAACACAATAGAATTAAACGATCCTAAAAACGGTAAACTTGGCAGAGTTCCCGATGAACTTTCTCCTGCTTTGCAACCATTGTTAAATGATCCTGAATATATGGGGGATTTTAAATTTGAATTATCAAACGTGATTGCAGGAATGACAAAAGGCGCTGCAACGATAGGCTTAAGGGCAAATCTTCTTTATACAGGCACAGACCCTGAAAAAAGAGCAAAAGTTCAAGAAACATTCCATCAAATATTAAATGACCCTGAATGTTCAGAAAAAGCCATGCTTTATCAGGAAAAAACATCTCCTGACGAAGTTTTAAAAAGGGTTTTCGACCATGAAGAAGCGAAAAAAGCCGGCGCGACAAAAGAAATGGAAAGCGCTATCGATAATATTGTTAATGTATTAGATAATCCCGAACATAAAAACTTTTTGTTTGTAGGTCACTGCAAACCTGACGGCGATACTCTCGGTGCTGTATTAGGGATGAAAAATGCAATGGCATTAAAATATCCCGATAAAAATATTGACTGCGCCATAGATGATAAAGTTCCGGGCTTATTTAGACATAATATCCCGGGAATAGACGGAGAAGTTAAACGCCCTATAAACAAAGACCGCCTTGGTTTAATTGATGATGAAATAAAGCAAATCGAATCATCTCCGCAGGATGCAATTACTAAAGCAGAAATAGAAATTTTGCAGGAAGAAAAACAGGATGTTCAAAATCCGCAAAACCAGTTAAAACCGAAAGCTCCTTATGATGTTGTCGTAATGTTTGATGTTCCGACACCGGAAAGATTTTCAGGCGCTTTTAAACAATATATAGGTGAAGCTAAAAAAGTTGTTTATGTTGATCACCACCCTCATAGATTAGGTGAATGGCAGACAGCACAGGAAAAAACAGGCTTAAATATAGATAAAGTTCACCAAAACGGTCTAGCTTGGGTTGCAGACGCAGTTCCTGCAGCAACACAGCTTGTAGGTGCTTTAGCTTCAAAACTGATGCCTGACTTAAATAAAATAGCTAACGGAGAAAAGAAAGCAGCTGATGTATTTAAAACACAGGATCAGCAGGATAAATTAAAAGCAATGTCCGCAGCTCTTGTAACGGGTATGTCAACAGACACAGGTTCATTCTTGAGGACAGCAAATCTTCTTCCTGAAGATATGCTTAAACCTGCTCAGCAAAGACCGAACTTTATGCCTGAAGGAATGTCAAAATGGCTTATGGGCTTGACAGATGGCATTAAAGGAACTATCGACAAAAAATGGCTGAGAGAAAACATCTCTTATGACTTAGACGATAATAAAATTCCTGATTTAGATTTAACAGCAAGAGAAACAATGCTTGATTACTCCGTAAAAGGTAAAGTAATAGCAGAAGACGAAAAACTTGGAACTATAGGACTTGGTATTGTTCAGGTTGATTATGACCAGATGTTTGATGTTTGGAATCTTGCAAGAAAATCCGAAAAAATAAAGAAAGGCAAAGCTGAAACAACATTCCTTGATGTTCAAAACGGCTTCAAATATGGCGAAGTAATGAATATCCTTCGTTCAGACCCAACAAGACATCCTCCAGAAAAGCCAAATCCAAAAGCTTCAAAAGTAGAACAAGCTGCAATGGAAGATTATGAAAGTGCTTATGATGATAAGCGTATTGCAATCTTAATCTGTCAGGATAAAAAAGCAGGAAGCTTGGATGAAAAATTAAACATAGCTGAACAAAACGGATTAAGACTTTCATTAAGATCACAGGAAGGAACAATTCACGCCGAATTACTCGCTAATTTATTCCACGGCGGCGGACACGGCGGAGCTTCAGGCGGAAGAGTAGACCTTCCCGGTGTAACCTTAACAACTCCGTTAGGCGTAGAAATTGACGGTAAAAAAGCTGCAAGTCCAGCCGCAGTTCTAAAACAACTTCACGAAAATCATCAGGTTATGAACGATAACGACTTATCACAAGAAGATAAAAAAGAGTTATGCAAAGAAGTCAAAGTTGTTCTTGATGATTCCGGAAAACCTTGTGCTGATCTGATCAAAGATATTGTAGTAGAAATGAGAAAAGAAGATCAGGCAGGAAAAACTAAAGTTGTTCCGTTTAAAGGAAACAATAATATATTCAAAGTCAGCGCCTAATTTATCATCCAGTGAGAATATATGCTTAACTTTAATACATACGTACCAGAAACAAATAAAAAAAGCCAAACACTTGTTAACCCTTTGCAAAAAGGGTTAACGGGTGCTATTGCTTCTCCTCAATACAAATATAATTTATCGGCTGATATAGTATGTTTTTCAGGCAAATCCCAGGGTCAATCTGCTTTAGAAGAAAAAACAGTTATTGGCAAACTCAATAATACTGACAAATTAATAACTCAAGCAGGAGTTTTTCTGGAAGAAATAAAAGAAAAACTTGATTATGATTTAAAAAGCAAAGAAAAAAATCAATTAATAGAAACAAAAAGGCTTTTAGCAGAAAAAGAGTTAGAACTTAAAAAGCTTGCTGAAAGCATAAAACAGGATGAAGAAAGAAAAAAACTCGAATCAGCAACAAATAACTTAAATCAAGTTAAAGAAACTCTTGCTGCAAGAAAAATGCTGAATAATAAAAAAGCAATAATTAGACAGGAAGCATTAAAAGAAGCAGCAAAAACACAACAA
>Ga0154353_1090_pt1 | contig 10238 bp, 11 predicted proteins | sample RifGroA2_FD_115881 | JGI IMG/M metagenome (GOLD analysis project Ga0154353, IMG submission 115881) | Candidatus Melainabacteria bacterium GWA2_34_9
ATAAAAGAAAATACATTATTTTTACTCGTATCTACTTTAATCAGCTTCCCATCAGTCATCGCGGGATTTTGTTTCCTAACATTTATCAGGTTTTTAATATTTTCATAAATTTCATGCTTAGGATTTTGACTATCATTAGCTATTTTATAAAAATCTTTACTATTAATAGGTCCACGGTTAATTTCTCTGGAATCAAAAAATTCGGATTCAACAATTTTTGATTCATCTAGCGGTTCTTGAGCAGAATCATTTTTTAATTTAAACCCTTGGCGATTTTTTGCGCATTCTTTTGCATAATCCCAATTATTGTTAGCTCCTATTTCATCGCCATAATAAACAACAGGTACACCTGGAAGTGAGAACATGACAGAATTTAACAGACCGATTTTTTTGGGGTCATTATCTAAAAAATTTGCTAACCTGCCTCCAACACCAAGTCCTTCTCTGAATTTGGCTCCTTTGGGAACAAGTTTGTCATAAATATTTTTTCTTGTTTTTATATCAACCATTTCAAGAGTCAATTCATCATGACATCTTGAAAATATTGACCATGCCGCAGATTCAGGGATTTCCGGTGTTTTGTTATAAGCCTTCCAAAAATGTCCGGCATCTTCAGTTAAAACACTTGACCACATTGCAGGCATATAAGGGAAGTTATATGCCATCTGCATTTTATTTGTTCTTTCTATTTCTTTATTCTTTGAAATTTGAACTATTCTGTCTTCGCCAAAATAAGGTCTTATATCCTTAGGCCACATGCAAGCTTCGGCGATTAAAATAGAGCGTGGTGCTGTTGCTTGTATGAAAGAACTCACTAATTTTACAATTTCATGTGTTTTTTTAAGATTTTCACCACTAGTACCTTTTTCTTTTACATAGAATGGCAAAGCATCTAGCCTGAATACATCTATGCCTTTATTTGCCCAGAACTTGCAAGTATCAAGAACCTCATACATTAATTCCGGGTTTTTCCAGTTCAAATCAGGCTGGAATGGATAAAAAGTATGATAAAAGTATTCTTTTTTTCCATTGACCATATGTTTTTCATAATGATGTTCAGAAGCTGTTGGGAACATTAATCTTCTTTTAGATTGAGCTTTTCCTTCCTGATAATCAACAACAACACCCTTTTGTTTATCTGTGTATCTTTTAAATTCAGGAAGTTTGTCAGTATGGATAAAATAATCCAAATATTTTTTATCACCTGACAGTGCTTTTGTAAACCAGTCATGCTGGTCTGATACGTGATTTAGCACAAGATCCGCCTGTATTTTAAGTCCTTTATTTCTTGCTTTTGTCAAAAATTTATCAAACTGCGATATTCCGCCTAAATCCTTTCTTACATCTTTTAAATTGCTTACATCAAAACCACCATCTCCCATAGGGGAGTCAAAAAATGGTGTAATATACAAAGTCGTTGCTCCAAAGTCTTTAATATAGTCAAACATTTTGGGCAAATCTTTGAATTGATTAGGTTTATTTTTTCCATTAACCCCAAATTGATCAGGGTAAAACATGTAAATTACTTCTTTTTTATACCAATCTGCAGGTCTGGAATAATCTTCTTTTTTTAATTCGAAACTTCTTTCAGCTCGAGCTGATTTTACAATTTTTAAAACATTTTCAAAAACTTCTTCTTCTTTATTTTTGCCGTAAATATTTCTTATAGCCGATCTCATTTCTTCCTGAAGCTGAATCGATATTTGAGTTTCTTTTACACGACCAGTTTTGGGAATATAAGGATAATAAGCTTGTTGAGTATTTTGCGAAGATACATTAATTTTGTCATCTTGCTTAGAATGACCTGAAAATGCAATTTTATTTATTGGTTTATCAAAATCGTTATTTTTTTTGTAAAAACTTTCGATGTTGAAATTTATTTTCGGAATAAAGCTCATTTTATCCGCTAACTCCATAAAATTATTTATTGGTTTTTATCTTTCAATTCTATGAACTCTCCTGATAAAATTTAATTGCTAAAAAATTTATGAATGTTTTAAAAAATTTACAATCAAAATCGCAATAAAAATTTCTCTTTACAAAATAGATTTAAACTCTAATAATATTAACAAATAATGCTTTTTGATTAAAAGAAAAAACTTATAAACAGGAGAAAAGTTTGTCAAACCATGAACAACATCCAAGATATGTACGAATATCTATAGATGTCGCAAATAGAATTGTTAGTGAAGATTTTAAAGAAAATCAAAAAATCAAAGGAAGATCAACCCTTGCAGGTGAATATAACGTTTCTCCCGAAACTATAAGAAGGGCAATGGCTTTATTGTCTGATATGGAAGTTGTAGAAGTTCTTCATAACAGTGGAGTAATAATAAAATCAAAAGAAAAGGCACTTGAGTTTCTCAGTAAATTTTCATCGAAAGAAAATATTGATTATTTAAGATCAGATCTTAATAAACTTATATCCGGAAGAAATAAAATAAATGATGAAATACAAGAAAAAATTGATTTAATTTTAGAGCAGTCTTTTATATTTAAAACAAGCAAAATAATTCAACAGCATGAATATCAAATTGAAAAAGGCAGTTGGATAATCGGTAAAATGATTTCTGAAGTTAAATTTTGGCAAAATACCGGCGCTACTATTTTAGGAGTAAAAAAGGGTAAAGAAATTATAGTTTCACCGGGACCTTATTTTGCCTTTGAAGAAGGTGAGAATATAATATTTGTGGGCAATGATAATGTGTATATGCGGGTTGAAAACTTTATAGAAAATAGCCCTGATTAGCCATTAAGGAATATATTATTTAAAATAAACAGTTTATCTTTGGTTTGTGGGAATTTTTGCTTACCCTTGAAAACTAACAACTTGTATGATATTATAAAGTTGTTAGTTTTATTAAATGCTTATGATTGAATTTTGCAAAACATTTCTGCCTTTTATAAAATCCTGCTTTTTAAATATTAATAACAGGGTACTTTTTATATATACAAAGACGATTAGAAAAAGAGGTTAAATGACAGTTATGAAAACTTATTTAATAACATGTTTCTAAAAATTATTTAATAAAAATAATAAAAAACCTCAAAAACACGAAAAACCAACCGAAAGAAGTTTATTTATTAAACAAAATTGTTGTGATTGGACACGTTGATAAACTAAATCAGATAAATAATTTTTCAAATTCTTACAAATATAAAGGAACCGCTTATGAAATTACAGAGCGAAAATTCTCTTACGGTTGTGAAAAATATCAGCAAAATAACAAATTTTTTGAATTCATCCATTGCCGAAGACTTTTGGACAGACTGGAAATGGCAAATAAAACACTCCATTAGGGATATTGAAACTTTTGAAAAAAAACTGGGAATAAAATTCCCCCTTGAAGAAAAAATGAAACTTCAAAAAACAATCGAACGATTTCCTATGTCGATTACACCCTATTATTTATCATTAATTGAAGCTGATAATTACTCGAATGATCCTATTTTCAGGCAAGCTTTTCCTTCGATTGAAGAAATGAATATAGATCAATCCGACTTGCTTGACCCGCTTGGAGAAGATAAAGACAGCCCCATCACAGGAATTACACACCGCTATCCCGACAGGGTACTTTTTCATGTCAGTAATAGATGTGCAATGTATTGTAGACACTGCACAAGGAAAAGAAAAGTCGGTGATGTAGACTTTATTCCGACAAAAGAAGAAATAATGGAAGGCATTGAATATATTAGAAAAACACCTGTTGTGAGAGATGTTCTTTTATCAGGCGGGGATCCTTTTATGCTTCCTGATGAATATTTGGATTGGATATTAACAGAACTTGAGAATATTCCCCATGTCGAAATTATCAGAATAGGAACCAGAACACCTGTAGTTCTCCCGTTTCGGATAACAGATGATTTGATAAAAATGCTGAAAAAACATAAACCGATTTGGATAAACACTCATTTTAATCACCCCAGAGAAATTGTACCTGATTCTATAGAAGCTTTAAGAAAGCTTGCAGATGCAGGCATTCCTCTCGGAAATCAATCTGTACTCCTAGCCGGAGTCAATGACTGTACTCATATTATGAAAAAGCTTGTGAGAAAACTCACACAAAATAGGGTTAGACCTTATTATTTATATCAATGCGACCTTTCTATGGGATTGTCTCACTTTAGAACACCTGTGGGAAAAGGCATCGAAATTATAGAAGGCTTAAGAGGACACACGAGCGGTTTTTCAATCCCGACTTATGTTGTGGACGCACCCGGTGGCGGCGGTAAAATTCCTGTTATGCCAAATTATCTTGTTTCCTGGTCAAATAATAAAGTTATTTTAAGAAACTTTGAAGGGGTTATTACAACTTATAAAGAACCTGACAATTATGAGAATAATAATTGTGATTTAGATTGTGATAATTGCAATCTGTATCTCAAAATGGAATCCCCTGAAAAAGTAGAGCCTGTCGGAATTAAAAAATTGTTGGATGACTGTAATGACTCTATTTCTTTAACTCCTGACGGCACAGAAAGAATAGAGAAAAGATGAGTGATGTTATAGCAAAAATCGGCAATTCTGTCATACAGCACGGAGAAAATAACGACAGGATTTACCTGATGAAGCTTTGCAAGGATGAAACTTCAGAACTTCTTGTTGAATTAAATCTTCTTGCATATAAGCATAAATACACAAAAATTTTTGCTAAAATCCCTTATAGCGTTAAGGAATTGTTTACAAATTATGGATATACAACGGAAGCTTACATTCCAGACTTTTTCGCAGAAAAAGAAGCCGGAGTTTTTATGGCAAAGTATTTTTACTCTGAAAGAAAAAACAACAAAAACAAAGAAGAAATTTCAAATATTTTAAAAGTTTGCTTAGAAAAAGCTAAAAAAAGTGAAGTAATATTCGATTTAAAAGAAGGATTTTGTTTCAGGCGAGCAAATCAGGAAGATTCTTCTCAAATGGCTGATATTTATAAAAAAGTATTTAAAACTTATCCTTTTCCTATACAAGATCCTGATTATATTAAACAAACAATGACCGAAAATACAGAATATTTTGGAATATGGGAAGATAACAATTTAATTGCCGTTTCATCATCAGAAAAAGATTTGGATGCTCAAAATGCTGAAATGACAGATTTTGCAGTTTTGCCGGAATATCGTGGAAACGGATTTGCGAATTTTTTACTTAAAGAGATGGAACTGTCTGCAAAAACTCAGGGCATAAAAACATCTTATACAATCGCAAGGGCACTTTCTTTCGGAATGAATATATGCTTTGCAACAAGCGGATATTCTTTCGCAGGGACATTGATTAATAATACAAACATATGTGGGGATTTAGAGAGCATGAATATATGGTATAAGCCCATTTAAGCATTGATTAAAAATTTATAATATAAATAACAGCGAATCGGTGAGGATTAAAGAATTGAAATATCATAATACTCTGGAAAAATTATCACAAATTAAAATATTTTCTCAGGAAAAATTGAATAACTTAAATGCAATATGCAAAGACTTTCCTTTCAAGGCAAATGATTATTATTTGAACCTAATAAACTGGGAGGATACAGAAGACCCTATAAAAAGAATTATTTTTCCCTGTGAAGAAGAAAGTCTTGATTGGGGAGAATATGATGCAAGCAATGAATCCTCAATTACAGTAGACAAGGGTGTTCAGCATAAATATCCTTATACTGTTTTGCTTCTTTGCAATGAGGAATGTGGGGGCTATTGCAGATATTGTTTTAGAAAAAGGGTGTTTTTGAGAGAAAATAATGAAGTTTCTCTTGATGTGAAAGAAGGAATAAAATATATTTCTGAAAATCCTCAAGTTACAAATGTTCTTTTAACGGGCGGCGATCCTCTTTTACTCTCAAACGATAAACTTGTTGAAATATTATCTGAAATAAGAAAGATAGATCATGTAGGAATTATAAGAATCGGAAGCAAACTCCCGGCTTTTAATCCGATGAGAATTTATGAAGATTATGAACTTCTTGATATTTTGAAGGAATTCAGTACTGCCGAAAAAAGAATCTATTTAATGACACACTTTGATCATCCTAGAGAACTGACAAAAGAAGCACAAAAGGCTATTAAATCTCTTATAAATGTCGGAGCTGTTTTATGCAATCAATCCCCTTTAATAAGAGGTGTAAATGATAACCCTAAAACTCTTGCAGAACTTTTTAACAAATTATCATTTATAGGATGTCCTCCTTATTATTTATTTCAAGGTAGACCGACTAAAGGAAATTATCCATATAGAATTCCTATCGTTGAGGGGTATTTTATATTTGAAGAAGCTAAAAAACTTGTATCAGGGCTTGCAAGAAGGGCAAGATTTGTGATGTCTCACGAAACAGGAAAGATAGAGATTATAGGAGTTGATGAAAAAAACATATATTTAAAATATCATCGAGCCAAAAATCCACAGGATTTAGGAAAAATATTGATTTTCAAGAGGAATGACTATGCATACTGGCTGGGAGATTTAGTACCCGCCTAAAAATAATAAATTTCATAAATTTATACTGTAATTGATTGTCAAAATACAAATTTTTTAAGTTATTATGTAAATCTTAAATAGTTAAGAAAATAAAAAAATGAATGGCTCTAGACTAGCGTGCTTAACATGCTAGGATGGAACAATGAATAATAATAAGCCTTTAAGTGATTACAAAATTAAAAAAATTATAGAAGCTTTTTGTGCAGATATTTCTGCTACGCAAGCTTCTATTTTGTTAAAAATTAATCGAAATAGTATAAATAAATACTACAACTTGTTTCGAGAATTAATTTTTGAACATCAAATGATTGAAAAGGAGCAATTCTGCGGAGTTATAGAAGTTGATGAAAGTTACTTCGGAACAAGAAGAATAAGAGGTTTTGCAGTAAAATTAAAGCGTGGGCGTGGAACTTTAAAACAGCCAGTATTTGGTATATTTGAAAGAAATGGCAGAGTTTATACAGAAATAGTACCTGATTGTAAGAAAAAAACTTTACAGGCAATTATTCACAAAAAAATAGATGTTGAAAGTGTTATCAATTCAGATGGGTGGCGTGGTTATACAGGGCTTGTTGATGTTGGTTACGGTAAACATTTCAGAGTTAACCATGGAAAACATGAATTTTCAAAGAAGAATGGAGTGCATATCAATGGAATTGAGAGTTTTTGGAGTTTTACTAAAAGAAGATTGACTAAATTTAATGGAGTAAAAGCAACATTTCTGCTACACTTGAAAGAAAGTGAATGGAGATGGAGCAAAAATCACGAAATTATGATTAAAGAATTAATTTCTATTTACAAAAACTATAAAAAGAATTTAAAAGTTTTACAAGAAAAGTGCTAGTCTAGAGCCAATGAATATTAGTAATCTGAAAATTTTAAATAAGGCAGAAACATTTCTGACAGAAATTGCAAGAAGTAAAATTGTTATACAGGCTTTGCTTGTCGGTATAATTTCAGGGCTGTTGGTGATTTCATTTAGAGTATGTATTACAGATTTATTCACGTTTATTAGTGGATCAGTTAAAAATTTCCTTTCTATAAACAATTATTGATTTTCCCTTTAATAACAGGATTAGGTGGTTTAATTTCAGGCATCCTTGTATTTAAGTTTGCTCCTGAAACGCAGGGAAGCGGCATTCCTTATGTAAAACTGACTTTGGCAAGAATCGGAAAAGGAACAAGAATCAGAAGCATTTTTGTTAAATTCTTTGCCGGACTTGCAGGTATAGGAACAGGTCTTTCGCTTGGAAGAGAAGGACCGAGTATACAATTGGGAGCAGGTGCGGGAGCCTTAGTTGCAAAGATGTTCAAAATGAGGGGAACAGAACAAGACGAGCTTATTGCAGCAGAAGCCGGGGCTGCTATCGGTGCAACCTTTAACGCTCCTATAGCAGGTACTATTTTTGTTTTGGAAGAATTAGTACAAGGTTTTTCGCCCTCTTTGCTTTTTCCTGTACTGGTTGCAACAGTTACTGCTTCAACTATGGCAAGGCATTTTTTGGAAGCAATCCTTCGTTTAAAATCCCTCATATAACAACCTCTATAACACCTGAAAGTATTCCTGTATTTATTATCCTTGGAATAGCATCAGGATTACTCGGAGTAGCTTTTTCAAAAAACATTTTTGCAAACATAAATCTATTTGACAGCCTTAATAAAATTCCAAACTGGGCAAAGCCGGCTATTGCAGGATTAATAACGGGGCTTGTCGGAGTATTTTTGCCCTTTATATTAAGTGCAGGAAATACAAGTGTTGATTTACTTTTACAACACAAATTTGCAGTAGGTATGGTTGTTTTAATATTTATCGGCAAGTTTTTTATAACTCCTCTATGCTTTGGTTCAGGAGCAGCAGGAGGAATTTTCTTGCCTATGCTTATGCTGGGTTCTTTTTTAGGATATTTTATCGGAATAATAAGTAATTATATCGGAATACAGGTTGATCCTGTGGTTATAGGACTGGTTGGAATGGGAGCTTTTTTAGCCGCTGTTGCAAGAACTCCTATCACCATATGAATTTGAGTTATTAACACAAGATTTATTACAACAAGAGTTAAATTTAACTTTTGAATCTTTTAAAAACGGGCAAGATAATGGCATAGATCTGAGATATTGTGAAGATAATGAAAAATATATAATAGTAAGTTTGTTGAAGTACTGCCACACAGAATTCTTGTGTTTAAAATTAAACTCTGTTGCAATCTTTTCAAAGCTGGGAAGCGGTTCTTTGCCGTATTCGTTCTTTAATTTTTCAAAGAATGTTTTTTGTTTTTCTGTAAGCATATTATTATAGACATTTGTCTATAAATGTCTATTAAAATTTTCATTGTTTGATTTTTAAAACTGCTTGTTGAAAAGCAGAAATATATTGCCATGATGCACAATATTTGATTAAAATCATATCTTAGAGTACAAAAATAAAAAGTTGTGGGAATTTAAAAGAAATGGCAAATATCAAAAAGAAGACAATAAGTTTCACGCAACAAGATGTTAAAGCGAGAGAGAACAGCTTTGCCCTGACCGGATATGAAAGAGTCACAACCTTTAATTTCAATGAAGAAGATAAAGAAGCAAGCATTTACACATATAATAAAGATTTGATAAAAAAGCTGGATAAATATTGCCAAGAATTCCCAAAATTATACAAATTAACGAATACGGATAAATATGGAAAATATATTGCCAAAACTTATTCTGTTCCAAAAGAAATGATTTCTGTAAGATTCCCGACAGATTTGCCGGAAAAACAAAGCAATGTTTTAATTAATATTGCAAAGAAAAGAATTGAGGCTGAGGCTCTAAAGCAGCATAGTTCAGTACAATTAAGCCTGTTAAATATTAAATAAAAAAAACGGCATAAACTTGAATTTTTGCTCAAAAAAATTGCGGCAAAATTTTTCTTCAATTCGTAAAAAAAGTATATACTCGAAAAAACCATCATTTTTGAAAACCAAAAATGCATATTTCATAGCAACGATTTTATCAAAATAAAAAGGAAGTTTAGGTTAAAAATAATCTAAAATGCCAAAATAATTGAAAGTTACATAACAAACATTATCAGCATAATTTTAGAACTTAATTTATAGCTAGGTAAACTTACATGAGATAAAATTTATTATGTAATCTCGTATTTTTTTGAATTTTAGATTCTAAAATGTAGCTTGGAGGATTATTTGAGGGTTAAAATTTGTCGTGAGCCGGCATGATTTGTAAATTAAAATTTTGCCGCAAGATTTTTGAGCAAAAAATGAATTTAGACAAGCTCCAAAAAACAATTGAGATAATTTTAATAAACCTTCAAGCTCTTGAATTTATTTGCGAGAAGTAATTGTTTCAATTATAATTTATAAGATTATGCATAAAAAGTGTCGGGGAATTATGAAGTTTTTTTATAGAGTTGTCTTTGTGTGTTTGCTTTTAGCTAGTCAGCAAAACTTTTGCAGTGCAAAAGAATTAAATATTATTGAAGTAAAAGACTTAAAAGGCGGGATTCAACAAACAGCTCCTGTTGAAGAACCTAAAAAGGTATTAAAAGGCAGCGTAGAGAATCAGGCTGAATTTCATGTCTTAAATGACATACAGCTTAATATTAATGATGTGCAAGGGCCCGGTAAAGCCAGTTCTTCTCTTACGGACGGAACTACTTACCTTGAAAACATGAATATATATGGCAAAGGTAATTTGGGAAAGCTTGATTACAACTTTAATATAGGTGGTAAAGCAACAAATGATAACAGAGTAGAATTAAGAGGAATGACTTTTACCT
>Ga0154353_1061_pt2 | contig 9791 bp, 5 predicted proteins | sample RifGroA2_FD_115881 | JGI IMG/M metagenome (GOLD analysis project Ga0154353, IMG submission 115881) | Candidatus Melainabacteria bacterium GWA2_34_9
TCAGCAACTTTTTGAGATTGTTCATGGGATTGACTTTTAACATCTACTGCGCGTGCAAGAGCTTCGACGAATTGCTGCTGTTCATCACCCAGATCGCCAATACTTGCTGTTAAGTCTGTTCTTAATTGTCTTAATTCAACAGGTGATGCTTCTTCATCTTTTAATGCTGCATCGGTTTGTTCTGTTAATTTCTGTAATCTCATTGAGGTTACGAATAAACTTGCTGTTACTTCAAGAAGGTGAATGTATTCAGGAGATATATCTTTTGCTTCTTTGTTCTCAACACAAATAGCACCGACATTACCCCAGTTATTAGCCATAGGAACTGCTAATAAGGTTGCAATATCTTCTTTATAATTTTTAAGATAAATTGTTTCACATGTTAGGAAAGACTGTACAATAGGGTTATTTTCTTCATTTAAGAAATAATTTTTATTGCTATTTTCTTTGTTGGAAAAACCCATAGTAATAAGCTTACTTTTTTCTTTAGAATTTTTTGTAAATTCAGGGGTTAAATAAATTCGGCAATCATCTGCATCAAGCATTTGTGCTACCGTTTTTGCAATAGAACTATAGATTATGCATTCATCTTCACTGTTAAATCCTAATAATGTAAGGGTATTGTCAAGAGAATAAATGGAAATCAATTCACTTAGCTGTTTTTTAAGTCTATCAATTTTGTCTTTAACAGAAGTATCGATTTTTTTCAGCAAATCTTGTGAAATCAAATGTTCTGTTAGAAAATCACCCATGTTTAGGGCAAAAATAGCCTCTATAGGGTCGTTATCTATTGTAATTCTTTGACTCTGGCTCAATACAATAACTCCTTGAAACCTTAAATAGCCTATTCACCTTCCAATTTTAGTGTGTTTTTTAAACAAGATTAAAATTTGGATACTTTTAATAATTTTTTTCTTATTACTTATATCGGACGATTTGAAAAAAACTTTGATAAAATTTTTAAAATATTTATAAAAGTTTTTTAAAAAGGAAAAATTCTAATCTTCGGAATGTTTTGCAAGGTTGTCGTCCATGGTCCATATGCCGCATGGACAGACGCCTGCGCATATACCGCAGCCGATACATTTGTCAGAATTACTTGTATATTCAAAAGAACCGTCAGGATTTGAATTTCTTGTAATAGCTTGTTCGGGACAAATTTCCTTGCAGTATTCGCAATCTCTGCAATAACCGCAACTCAGACAACGATCAGTTTCTTTTTCAGGCTTCATTTCCAGAACTTTTTGAGGATTCATAGGATGATAATATTCATTTTTTACCCTATCCTGCGGAATCATAGGAGCTTTTTCAAATTTATCCAGAGGTTGCCCTGAAAGCATTTTATCTATGTTGATTGCGACTTTTCTGCCATCTGCAAGTGCATTAGTAAACAAACCAAGTTTAACAGCATCTCCGGGAACGAATATTTTCCGGTTATTTACTGTTTGCATGTATTCGTTTACTTTTATAAGTCCTCTTTCATCAAGATAATCTCTTTCTATGAATGAAAAGTCAGATCTGTCGCCGACAGATATTATTACGGTATCAGCTTCAAGAAGTCTTCCGTCTTTAAGTTGAACGCCTTTTTCGTTGATTTTGTCTGTGAAACAAGGCCAGAGGATTTTTGCGCCAAGCATTTCGACGTGCTTGATTTCTTTTTTAAAAGCGGCAGGTTTTTGGATATCTATTGCGGTAACTTCTTTTGCGCCAAGATTATAAGCTCCTATTACCACATCCATTGCAGCATTTCCTGCGCCGATTACAACAACTTTTTCTCCAACATGGGGTTTTTCGCCATTGTTTACTGCTTTAAGAAAATCAAGTCCTTTTACAAGTTTTTCATGACCTTCAAAAGGAATCACAACAGGATTATGAGCGCCTATTGCTACAACAACGGCATCATAATCTTTTTCAAGCTTGCTGAAAAGTTCTTTATCGACTCTTGTATTTGTTTTTACGTTAACGCCAGAGTCAATAATTCTTTGAAGCTCTGTTTCCAGAATATTTCTTTCAAGTCTGTCTTCAGGAATAACTTGTTTTAGTTTTCCGCCAAAAACTTTATCCTGTTCCAGAATATCTACTTTGTAGCCTGATTTTCTCAAATGCCAAGCTGCGCCAAGACCGGCAGCGCCTGAACCTATGACAGCTACTTTTCTGTTATTTTCTTTATTAGGTGTAGTTACCTTAATATCTTTTGAAAGCTTGCCTAATTCCGCCATTTTTATTGGCTGGTCAACGTATTTTCTGTTGCATTCGTCAACGCATAAGTTTGGACAGACTTGTCCGCAAACAGAAGCAGGGAACGGGCTAAATTCAAGTACAAGCTCAAGTGCTTTTGCAATTTCGCCCTGTCTTAAAAGAGAAATTCTTTTTTGTGTCGGAATTCCTATAGGGCAGTTATATTCACAAGGGGCGCTGTAAGCTGCGTTTTTCCATGCAGGGGTTTTAAGTCTTAAATCTCCTGTTGAAACCAAATCTGATATAGAATAGTCGTCTTCAATCAAATCGCCAAATATTCCGCCTTCAACCCATTTGTTTAATCTGAATTGTTTCAGCGGCATTAAAGATTTAGTTTTGCGTTCTTCATAAGTTTTAGCGACTATTTTAGACCATTTATTTGAAGGGGAAAGGTCTTCTTTAGTATCTTGTAGCCCTTTGCTCAGTTCGTTTATTAATTCCGGTTTGCCGATTTTATCTAGGAAAACAGGCAGCCCTTGAAGTAAAAATTCTTTGTCGCCATCGTTTAAATCCATAAGCCATACTTGACTGGAAAGCTCTTTTACATTTCCTCGAACATAAACGGTTCCGCCAACCATACCAACGCAGCTTCTGGAACCGAGAACGGAATTTAAGTTGTCGCAGCCATGTCCGCAAATAACAGCAGTACCTCCGCCCATAAATTCAAAGCTGAATGAGCCTGTGTTTTTGAGAACCCAGAATTCGGGGGGAGGAAACTTGGGATCGTGTTTCATAAGCGCGCCGGAACGAGTTCCTGTTCTTCCTGCAATATAAATTTTTCCGCTTGCAGCGCAATGTGCGGTTGTGTCACCACCATCGCCTTTTACGGTGATTTCTGCCCCGGCATTAAGCCAGCCGACATCGGCAGGAGCAGATCCTTCCACCAGAATTTCAGTTCCGACCATTCCCATTGAGCCTACACGCTGACCGGGATTAGTAACTTTGAATTTTAAAAGTTTATTTTCTTTATCCCATAATGGTCCGCCAATATCATGCTGACCGGATGCACTGATTTCAAATTCTTTATAGCCTTCTTCAAGCTTATTATATAATTCTTGCAACAATTGTTGTGTGGAAATTCTCTGTCCATCAACGATACCATTTATTATAGCTATTTGATTTGTTTTTATATTATATTCAGACACTTTAAGTTTCTCCTTTAATTAACATGCATACTGAATTTGTAGTTTTTCAGCGATGCTGCTGTCAATTGTAACAAGGGCGTCGGATCGACCAATAGGCAAAGAACTGTTTCCAATAGGTGCCATTAGTTTTTTTATTTCCTGATCGGTAGCTATGAAGTAATTTACAATATTTTCAGCTACTTTATCAATGTCAAGCCGTTTTACAAGGACAGGATTTTGTGTGCAAATACCTACAGGACAAAGTCCTGTGTTGCAGGCGTTGCATTTTCCGTGGTCATTACCCACGCATCCCGCAATTTGAAGTAACAATTTTCCTGTAAACACACCATTTGCACCTAGGCACATCATTTTAAACGCATCCGCGGCAAGATTCCCATTCATGCCCAAGCCGCCTGCTGCCCAGAGAGGAATTTGTCCTTGTTTTCCCTGGTGTACTGCTGCCAAGTAACAATCCCTTAATTTTGAAAGGATCGGATGACCAGTGTGGTTAAGTGAAATTTCATGTGCAGCGCCTGTTCCGCCGAAAATTCCGTCCAGGAAGAATCCGCCGACAATATTATATGGATCTCTTAAAAGGTTGTTATAGACAGAAATGCTTGTTACACTTGCAGAAACCTTAATTGCAACGGGAACTCTGAATTTAAATGCTGCATTCATTGAAAGAAACATTTTTTGGACGCTTTCTTCGATCGAATAAAGCCCCTGATGATTAGGCGGGCTTAAAAGATCGGCTTTAGGAACTCCTCTGATTTCCTGAATGTGACGGGCAACTTTTTTAGCCTGTAAAAGCCCTCCATCTCCAGGTTTTGCCCCCTGTCCTATTTTGATAAGAATTCCCGCAGGATCTTCTGTCATTTCCGGCATTGTGTTTATGATTCTGTTCCAACCAAAATGCCCTGAAGCTATCTGAAGAATCATATATTTCAAATATCTTGATTTCATAAGTCTTACTGGCATACCGCCTTCGCCTGAACACATACGGATTGGTATTCCGAGTTCTTCGTTCATGTAAGCGGTAGCAATAGCAAGAGCCTCCCACATTCTTCCTGAAAGTGCTCCAATGGACATATCTCCGAGAATTATTGGATAAATCCATCTTACCGGCGGCAAATTTTTACTGAGTTCAAGCTGACCGTTTAATTCTGTTAAAGGGAGCTGTTCAGGAGGAAGCACTCTTCCAAACGGAGCAAGCATTTCAAAGGTATGTCTTTGCGCATCAAGTGAAGGGTCGGTCATTTGGGAAATACGTCCGATTTTTATTTTATCAAGCGCTCTTGGCATTGTATGCAGATTGTTTCTCCCACCTCTTTTGTAAGAGTCGCCTGTATAAGCCCTAACTTTCATGGCGAATTTTTCATCAGTGTTTCTGACAGGTTTTATTGATTCATTCGGGCAGACTTTTTCGCAAATTCCGCAGCCACGGCAGAAATTTTTTATATTAATATTTTGTTTGATTACCGGCACTGTTTGAAATTTTACTTTTGGTGCAGGCGTTGAGTCTTCGTTTATAACTTTTCTTCTTTTTTCAACTGAAGCTTCAATCGCATTGAAAGGGCATGCAGCTACGCATTTTCCGCATAAAGTGCATCTGTCTGAATTGTATTCAATTTGCCATAGCAATTCATCTTTGCTGATTTCATTTATTTTTATTGTTGCCATTGTTCGACCCTCAAATCGTTGTTAATTACCACGGTTTCTCTTTCGTGAGGGTAAATATCATTTTCCCAGTTTCTTTCAGGTAAAATTTCGTTAATACCTGTTACTTCAGAAGTTATAACTACCGTGTCATCTGTATATCCAATAACAACAGGTCTTAATTTTTTTGAATCGCAGCATGTAAAGAGCGTTCCATCAGGAAGTACTCCTATAATTGTATTCGGACCATTAATTTCTAAGTGAGTAAGCGATTCTTTTATTTTTAAAAGAACTGTTTTATCGTGTCTTTGAGTTATTTCTTCATGAGGAAGAGGGGTTATTGTATGTTTATAATAGTTAAGAGGCCATTTTAATACTTTGTTCAGGTAATGCAATGTGTATAAGAAACACTGTGAGTCTGACTCAAAGCCTATGTATCCATCGAATAAGCTTTGTTGAAAAAGTTTATTTCTTTCGTAAAAAGTGTTCTCTCCGTTTACAAGAGATGTATAACCTTGTAAGAAAAATGGATGTGCGGCGTATCTTACTATATCGTAATTTGTATTTTGTCTACACTGTGCTGTAATAATCTTTGCGGTAAAATTTTCTGATTCTTCCCATAAACCAAAATAAGTTCCAATATCTTTGGGATCGCCAATTTCTTTAAGAGTGATTACATCAGGCCAGAAAGAATAAACATATCCTTCTTCGTCTACTTCAAGAGCTTTTCTTAATCTTAATCTTGTATTAACCAGAAGTTCTTCTTTTTCTTGACGAGAAGCGTATTTAAAAGCTTTTGGATATTGAAGCACTTGAAATATATAATGCGGCATATTTTCAATTATTAATTTCGGGTCTGGATTGGTTTCGGGACTCCATTGCATTGCCCTTACAAAACCTTCTTCCGCGAGTATATTATCTGCAATATTTAAGCCTTCGTCGGTACATGCCATTGAAAGAATAGGGAGTTCTTTGTAATCTTTAAATATCCCGCCCAAATCCTGCATGACCATAGCAAAACCAGAATTGTCATGACCTTTTTGTTGGGAACGCATTAATAATAATGCTTTAGACGGATGAATATATTTCCTTGATTTAATGGCGCCAATTCTACACAATTGTCTGCCTCCTGCGGTTTATTTAAAATAAAAATCAGCTATCTTATCATTTATATTGAACAAAAAGCCAATCGGTATGTCAATAAAAAGTTTAGCACGCCCCCGGAAAAAAATTAAGTAAAAACAGGAAGATTTGCTGACTTGTGAAATAAAAAACTTTGCAGATTCCTCTAAATTGATGATTTCTTTTTTTAGAAAAATCTTTACAATAGGAAGTGCCTGAAAATATGTTTATAATGTTGCTGTACTGATGGGACTTGGGATATGCCAAAGGCTTTTGCCAAAAAAATTGAGATACAGAATAAAATTAAAATAAAAGCTGCTGTTTCAAGCATAAATGACTTGAATTTGCAGAAAAAAGCTTTTATGTCTTTGGTTGCATCAAAAGTATTGAGTGATTATCTAAAAGAGAATCAAATAACAATAGTTTCAGAAAATAACAGCCTTTCTGGTTTGTTATTGCTTAAAGATTTCGATATAGCAAATATAACAGTAGAAAATAATATTAAAATAGCAGTCAGGGCTTTTGTTGGCGATGATTATCCGCAAATGTGCATCCCGAGAAGCCATTTTTTAAATAATATTTTGGCAGATATATATGTAGGAGTGCGTTTAGAAACGACACTGGAAAATGCAGAATTTGTAGGGTTTATAGAAGTTGATCAAATAAACAGGCAGGCAGGTAATGATAAATATGTATCTGTTGATGTTAATCATTTAAAATCAATAGATACAATTAATCAGGCAATTAATTCATCAAGCAGACGTAAAAATTCTCATTTGGCATTAGATCATGAAAAGGCAAGAGAATTATTTTTTCAATATATAGAAAGTAGAATAGCTTCTTCGGATAAAGAATTTTTGGCAAGGCATATTTCTTCATGTACACAGTGCAGTGAGGAATTTAATCATATTATTGAGCTTGATAATATGATTAAAGCTGTCGGACACAAGTTTAATTTTGAAGAAAATAATAATGAAGATTATACATTAAGACTTTTTGCAGGCGATCCAAGTTTGGTTGGACAGGAAGTTGAAATCAATATTGAAGAAGAAAATATTAATAATATCGATAGTAGTGAAAAAAATATAAATCAGGCAACATCAAGGCAGAAAAAGAAAAAACATATTTCAGGAAGAAGGATTGGAAGGGTTATAAGCGCGACAGGCAAGTTAGCTTTATTAAGCGGAGCAGTTTTAGGTGGTGGTCAGCTTGTTTCAGCATTGCAAGTGGCAAATATTTCAGGTTTGGTTGGCAGTGCAGCTTTCGCGATGGCAGCATCTTCGGCGAAAGGAATTTCAGAAAGTTTATCGTCGGTATCAGAACATTTTAATGAGATGGCTTTATCAGGCGGAAACGGATCTATTAATCATGATGATGAGAAATTTAACAATCACGATATGAGTTTCGGCGAATTAGATAATGAAGTCGCCGGTAATTTTGAATTAAATTCTGAAGAAGAGGAAAATATTAAAGATTTTGATTCTCATGAAGAAACTAATTTATTAGATAATGAAGTCGCTAGTAATTTTGAATTAAATTCTGAAGAGGAAAATATTAAAGATTTTTGTTCTCATGAAGAAGCTAATTTATTAGATAATGAAGTCGCCGGTAATTTCGAATTAAATTCTGAAGAGGAAAATATTAAAGATTTTGATTCTCATGAAGAAACTAATTTATTAGATAATGAAGTCGCTAGTAATTTTGAATTAAATTCTGAAGAAGAAAATATTAAAGATTTTGATTCTCATGAAGAAACTAATTTATTAGATAATGAAGTCGCCGGTAATTTTGAATTAAATTCTGAAGAAGAAAATATACAAGATTTTGATTCTCATGAAGAAGTTAATTTATTAAATAATGAAATCCCTGGTAATGTGGATTTGACAGGAGAAATGTTAGCAGAAGTAGAGCCTCTGGTTGAATTGAATGAACTTGTTCCAAATGAGCATATAAGTGAAGAAATAAAAGAAAATCTTCCAGACATGCAAAGCAGTTCTATAGATTTAAGCACTAGTATTACAGAAGAATCTATATTAGAAAATAATAATGAAGAATCGATATCCGGGGATGAACAGGAAGTTGCTTCCCTGCATCAGGAAACACAAGAAGTTCCGCATAAAGATTATAGTGAAGAAACATTTTTACCGGAGAAAGAGAAAGATTTAGATAACGCTTTTGATGATATTGCTATTGAATACAATATAGATGATATTTTATCTTCTTTTGATAATGTTGAAGTTGTTGATTCTACTAATGACTTTTTTGATTTTGACAATTCGGAAAACGTATCGACACAGGACGATATAAAATCGGATAAAGAACAAACAGCAGATCTTATCGGTGAAATATATGACGACCAAAAAGAAGTTGCTGCAGAACACAAAGTTAGTCCTGCTTCTAAAAAGTCACAAGAAAAATCTTATGATTTTGATGATGATTTTGATGATGAGGAAGAGCAAGATCAAACTGCTTTAAGAAAAGAGAAAATGCGTTCGCTGGATTTAAAAGTAGCATCAGGCTTAGTCGCAGCGGGTATTGCAGTTACTGTTGCAGTTGCTTTATGGATAAATAATAAAACATTAACGAATCAAAATTTACCTTTTGTAAATCCTCAACCTGTTAATCAAATGGGAGTTTTACCAAATCCGGATCCTACAGGTACGAATAATCAGAATTCAAATATAGCAATGCCACCGGCTAATCCATCAGGGCAATCTACACCGGATAGAACCAAAAAACCTTTACATTCAGGCACGAAGCAGGTTAAACCAAAAGATATACCACCGCCTAGTAAAGATTTAAGTGCTGTTCTTGCTGAAGCTTTCACAAGAAGTTGATAAAATTTGTTTAGAGACCTATAAGACAACTATTCAGTTTACTAAACTTCCAAAAATTAATGTAAATAGAGATAAAATAAAAGCTAACCTGATTATCAGTTTTTAATTAAAAAATTAGAGAAACAAAAAATATGAATATTACACAGGAACAAAAAGAATTTATAGAAAATATTATTAAAGAATGTCCGGGTTACAAAGGACATGAGTATTTGCTTGATGAATTTTGCAATGAAGTTATCAGGCGTGCGTACAGCCTTGTTTCTAAACAAAGTGAACTTAATACTATTAAAGTTTACATAAAAAGAATAGCAAATACCGCAATAATAGATGTAATAAAAAATTCAATAAACCAACCTTGTTCTTATAAAGATAATGGAGAGCAGGAACCTTTAAATATAGGTTATGAATTTGATGAAAATGGTGATATTGCGTTAAATTATGATATTTCTTTTGAGGAAGTGTCAGAGAAGCAGGTCAGTTTGTCTGAAAGTCAGATAAACCAGATTAAAGAGATTATTTGCAATATTGATGAAAATAATAATTCAGGTTTTCACAAAAATATATTTAAATTAAGGTACATAAAAGGTCTTAATAATAATGAGATTGCTGAAACACTCGAAATTAACGAACCTGAAGTTGATAAGAAGCTTTTATTTATGCTTAATAAGGTTGGAAAAGAAATATAAGAAATGAAATCTTTTATTTCATTAATTTTTTTATTAATTTTCTCTTTCATTATTTCACCTGCAGTCTTTGCCCAGGAGGCAACGGATGACTGGGGAGGTTTAATGAAGGATTATAGCGGTGCTGAATT
>Ga0154353_1012_pt1 | contig 9693 bp, 13 predicted proteins | sample RifGroA2_FD_115881 | JGI IMG/M metagenome (GOLD analysis project Ga0154353, IMG submission 115881) | Candidatus Melainabacteria bacterium GWA2_34_9
TTTTTAAAATTTTTGAAAATAAAGCATCCCTCGAAGAAATTTGCTGGATGAATTTTATTATTGGAGAATATTTTGCGCAGGCTGCACTGGAATTAACAAAAAAAGCAGGAATTACACCTAAAGAAGTTGATTTAATAGGTTCTCACGGTCAAACTGTTTATCATAAACCGGTAGATGAATACATAAACGGACTTAATAAAAAAAGCACTCTACAAATCGGGGAATCTGCCATTATAGCAGAAAGAACAGGAATAACGACCATTTCTGATTTCAGACCTGCAGATATTGCAGCCGGAGGGCAAGGAGCGCCTCTCGTATGCTTTGCAGATGAAATTATATTTAAATCTTCGACAGTAACCAGAGCAATTCAAAATATTGGAGGAATGGCAAATGTTACTGTAGTAAACCCAGAAATGGACACATTTGCATTCGATACGGGACCGGGTAATGTTATGATTGACTACTGCGCGAAAAAATTCTTTATTCAGGAATATGATAAAGACGGATTGCTTGCAGAGCAAGGAGAAATTGACGAAAACTGGCTTATTTACTTGCTGGAAGAAAAATATTACAGCAAGACTCCCCCAAAAACAACGGGAAGGGAATTGTTTTCTCCTGAATATATAGAGAAAATGCTTTTAAAAGCCCCTAAAAATCCTTATAACATAATGGCTACAATAACCGCTTTAACAGCAAAGACCATTTTTAATGCCTATGATCAGTTTGTTTTTCCAAAAACCAAAATAGATGAACTTATTTTAGGCGGAGGCGGCGCATATAATCCTGAATTGATAAAAATGTTGAAGAAAGATTTTTGCGATTCCACAAAAATACTCAGCCATAAAGATTTTGGAATCTCTGACAAATTTAAGGAAGCACTTGCTTTTGCCTTGTTAGCTTATACAACTTTTTACAAAATTCCGAATAACATACCTTCCTGTACAGGTGCCAAACACAAAAAAATTCTCGGAAAAATTTCCTATCAATAACTTGAAAATATTAAGAATGATGTAGAAAAGTTAAAAACTAAAAAACCAAGACCTGCTGGGGTTTCTGTAAACAAAACGCTGAAGATCGCCATTACAACATGTAAAATGTTATTAACTATCTATCAAAAACATGTTTACAATTTTAAAAAATGGGCATATAAGGTTTATAGGTTTGTCCTAATATGCATATTTTTCATTAATTTTAAAGTTAGTTAATGGTTGTTGGAGTGAAATCAATGTCGTTTGCCATGGATGACTTAGGCATGTCTTATGGAATAGACGCTGCCATACAAACAAAGCTCGCTGAAGAGACACGAAAGGTTGATAAATCAGCCGATAATAAGACTTCAGACTCTACCCCAAAAGAGCCTGAAGTTAATGACGTGTTTGAAGCAACACAACAAAAACAGGATTTGGCTAAAACAACATTTGAAAGTGTTCAAGAAGAATCCACGGTCATTGATATCACAACTGAAGCTCTTAACAAACTATCTTCTTACGTTACAGATATTAAAAAATCTATCGAATCAAAAGACTCTGAAGATAGTTCCAGAAAAAAAATTAATGAAAACTACGAAAAAATTAATAAAGTTGCCAAAGAAACTTCTTTTAATGAAACAAAATTAATTGAAGAGTCAGAAAATAAAACAAAAAAAAGCATTTCTCTTAAAGAAATGCAAATTCCTGATATTAAAGACCTCAAAACAAATACACCAGAACAAAAAGAAGAATCTATTAAAAAACTTGACGACATACTAAATAATATAAAAAACAAAGAACAAGAACTTGTTAATAAAAAAGAAAAAATAACTCAAGGAATAAACAAAAACAGCCTTGTTGAAATTAAGCTTGCTTCTGCACAAGAAAAAGGACATGAGGTAGAGGTAGAGGTAGAGGTAGAAGTAGAAATAGAAATAGAAATAGAAAAAGAAGAAGCAGACTCAGCAGAAAAATTGAAAAAATCAACTATTAAGGAGATCAATGATGCTCCTAAAAAAAGCATAAAAATGCACGTACAACATATTGATAGAAATTTACTGCTTGCTATGCTAAGCTTAAGGAGCGCTTAAGATTTTTACCCAGAAATTCTTGAAAAAAGAGGAATTAGAAACTAATGCCTTTTGACGGAATATCATATACCGAACCGGGATATAAAATAACGCCTCCTTCTGAAATGAACATTCAGGCCGAAATGTCTGCTAAAACGCAGGCACAAACTTTTGTAAAAAAACTGGATGGAAGCCATAAAGTGCAACCTGACGGTAAAAATAAACAAGACACTAAAAATCAGAACTCAAATGATGAAGAAAACAAAGACGAAGATTTTCTTGACGAAAATTCTCCGGAATTTGTAAATAAATCCAAAAAAACAAAAAAATTTAAAGTATTTTTTAATCAATTAAACGATATGGTAGAGCTTATTGACAGAGAAACAGGCAAAATTATTGAAACAATTTCACCGAATGATCTCTTAAACCTTGTTGCCAAGAGCAAAACAGCTTCCGGAATTTTAGTTGACAGAAGAATATAAATAAAAGCAAAAAATAATTTTTATATAGGAGAAATTTATTTCATAAAAGTTTAAAATAAATATATATAGATTTATTTTTATATTTTATGTTAATTTAAATTAATTACCAGTATAAAAATGGGGAGAATTAGTTAGGCTATTAAAGGTTATTAATTAATGAATCCATATCTCAAACAATATCAAACAAACCAAATTCAAACTGCAAGTCCTGAAAAAATACTTATAATGCTTTATGACGGAGCTATTCAGTTTTTAAACAAAGCAAAAAAAGAACTTGAAAATAAAAATATTCAGGAAGTTCATAATAATATTCTCGGAGCTCAAAAAATCATCTCCGAATTTATGAACACGCTTGATATGGAAATTGGCGGACCAACAGCTGTCAACCTTTATAATTTATATGAATACATGCACTACAGGCTTATTCAGGCAAATATAAAAAAAGATGTTACAATGGTAGATGAAGTTCTTGTTCATTTAAAAGACCTGAAAGCAACATGGGAAGAAGCAATAAGAATCGCAAACAAGGAAAAAGCCGTCGTTAATATTCTTGATGATGATGATGATGAAGATGAAAATGAGGATTCATTTCAAAGAGCATGAACGAAGAAATAAAAAACACTTATGAAAAAATTCTTGAATTAAATTTTCAAATAAATTCATTGCTTAATGATTTTCCTCCTAAAGAAAATTTTGACAATTTTAACGAAAACTTACAAGAATTCCTTGACCAAAAAGATATATTTATTCAAAAATTAATTTCTTTAAAAGATTCTAATGAAAAAGAATTTAAAAAAATTGATTTAAAGGAAATTTCTGAACAGGTAAATAATATAGAACAGGAAAATCTTAAGCTTATTCAGGAAAAAAAAGTTTATTTATCAGAAGAACTAAATAAATCCAATACAGCCGCAAAAGCCCTTTCTGCTTATAAATTTAATAAGCAGAATGAACCGCGGATTTTTGACGAAACAGATTGAAATTTATGCTAATATACTTATGTCCTGAAATTTAAATAAGGGTGTGAGATATGGCAGAAGTTATTTATACAAAAAGCAAAACAGGCAGAAGAGGGGTAAAATTTCCTGCTTCGGGTGTTGCAGAAAAAGATTTATCAAAATTTATTGCTGAAAACCTCTTAAATAAAGCTAAAATTAAGTTGCCGGAACTAACGGAACTTGACGTGATGAGGTATTTTACAAATCTGTCGCAGAAAAATTTCTCTATTGATAATGTATTTTACCCGCTTGGCTCCTGCACAATGAAGTATAATCCAAAAATAAACGAATATACAGCAGGCTTAGACGGTTTTACAAATATTCATCCCGAACAAAATGAAGAATTTGCGCAGGGTGCGTTGGAATTAATGTATAATCTTCAAGAACAGCTTAAAGAAATTACCGGAATGGATGCGATTTCACTGCAACCGGCTGCGGGTGCGCATGGTGAATTTGCGGGAATGCTTATTGTAAAAAAATATTTTGAAAAAATCGGCGAAAAAAGAACAAAAGTAATTATTCCTGACTCTGCTCACGGCACAAATCCAGCTACAGCAAAAATGTGCGGATTTGATACAGTAGAAATCAAATCAAACTCTGACGGACTTGTGGACGTGGAGGAGCTTAAAAGAGTTCTCGACAATGAAACTGCTGCCATAATGATGACAAACCCTAATACTCTTGGTCTTTTTGAAGAAAACATACTTGAATTTTCAAAACTTGTCCATGAAGCCGGAGCGCTTTTATATTATGACGGAGCAAATCTTAATGCAATCATGGGCATCACTAAACCTCGCATTATGGGATTTGATATAGTTCATCTTAACCTGCATAAAACTTTTTCTACCCCTCACGGAGGCGGTGGACCTGGAGCCGGACCAATAGGTGTAACAGAAAATCTGGCTGACTTTCTTCCTGTTCCTGTTGTAGGTTTTAACGGTGAAAAATATTTTTTAAACTATGACTTAAAAGATACAATAGGCAAAGTTAAAGCATATTACGGAAATTTCGGAATTCTTGTAAGAGCCTACACTTATATCCTTATGATGGGAGGAAAAGGACTCAGACAGGTTAGTGAAGATGCTGTACTTAACGCAAATTATCTTAAAGAAAAGCTTAAAAATACTTATAAACTTCCGTATGACAAAATTTGCATGCATGAATTTGTGCTTTCAGGCGATCTTCAAAAAGAAAAAGGCGTAAACACTATGGGCATAGCAAAAAGGCTTATGGATTCCAATATTCATCCCCCTACGGTTTATTTTCCGCTTATTGTCCATGAAGCAATGATGATTGAGCCTACAGAAACCGAATCAAAAGAAACTCTTGATAATTTCATTGAAGTTATGAAAGAAATAAATAGGGAAATCGACGAAGACCCCGAACTTGTACTTGAAAGACCGGTAAAAACCCCTGTTTCAAGAGTTGATGAAACGCTTGCTGCCAGACAGCCTAATCTGAGGTTTTGCGAATAATGAAATTTTATAAAATTATATTAACATCGGCTATTGGCTTTATAATTCTTATTGCTCTTGCAGCAGTAGGCGTGTTTTACCTTAAAAACACTGTAAGCTACCAGCTTCACCCGCCAAAATCAGAATTAATGCAAAGAGCTGAAAAAATCGGTGATTTTTCAAAAATTTCTAAAGATTATAACGTAACAAAAGCATTAAACGTTATAGGTGTAACATCTATTGTTGCAGAACATCCTCAAACAGGTCAATACATGGCAATAATAGATCCTGGATGGACTATGAATATTTCAAAAACTGATATCCAGACAGGCAATCTAAAACAAAAGCTTACTGATTACGCTTTAAAAGCATCTTCTCCAAACATAAAGCTAAATAAGCTTGAAATTATGCCTAAAGGAAATTTAAAAGCATTTAATCAATCTGTTCCTTATGCGCAAATAAAAGTAAAAATTTCAAGTCTTTCTTCAGAAAAAACTTATGAGGGAATTATAGCTATTGTTTCAAAAGACGGAACTAATAAAAATAAACTTATTGTTTCACTAAATAAAAGTGGGGCTTTCAAACAAAAAGTCGCAGAAAATTTCTTTAAAAGTGTAAAACTGCTGTAAAACGAAATTAAATAAAAAGAACTCCTTTTCAGGAGTTCTTTTTTTAGGCTACAAGGTTCAGTCCTTCTTCTTTTTCAACTTTATTTTTTGTGTCTCTTGGGACATAGAAGGGGCTGGAACCTTTTCTGTCTTTGGATAAATTCATGCTTTCAAGTACTTGTGTAGGATTAGCTAATGCAGAAAGATTTTTTAAACCTGTAAAATCAGCCTGTTCTGCGTTAATATGAATCATTCCATTTCTAAACTGTGCAATATTATTTACTGAATCACTTGCTGCTTTTGAATTTAATGCATTTACTGCGGAAAGTGTTTTTGGTGAAAGTTGAAGGTCATAGCCGGCGGTGTTTGTTGCTGCAAGTTTAACTGCATTTGTATCGCTGCTAGCTGTTGAGCCAAAAAGACTTACATCAAGACTTCTTCCTAAATTCAATCCGCTAAGAATTGAAGGTGTTGAAGAAATAGTAGAAGCTTTTGTTGAAAGAATTTCCTGAGCTACTTTTGAAAGTTCTGCGCCGGAAATAGTTTCTGCCGGTTTTGCAAATATGTTTTGATTAATTGTGTTAATACCCAAAGCCATTTGCACTCCTTAGTTTTTCTTTTTGCCCACATATTATTTATCGGCTTTGGTTTATTTTTACTTTAGGAATCATGAAGATATATTTACAATTCTTAACGGGTTGATATTAAGGTACTTATTTTATTAACAGAAGGGGCTGCACCCCTTCACCCGCCTTCATTTTCTTTACGACTAAAGAAAATGAAGCAAAAGAAAGCTCGCCCAATACTTCGGTTTCTATATTTCTACCCTGATTATGTTGAAAGAATTTTGTTGTTCAAGCTCGCAAACTCGCCTGCTTTGGCAGGCTCAAACAAATGCTCGCATGTGTTTATACGCAGGGTGAAATATAACGAAACTTCCACAAAGGGCATTTAAAAAATTAATTATTAAGATTCCGATTTCATGACAAGTTGATGTTTGTTATAAATTTCTTCAGCAAGAATATCCAGCCTTTTATAAGTTTCTTCGCGAGGAAGACCTTTTACCAAGACAGTCTGAATAACTTCTGCTTGTATATTAGGCATTAAAGCTTTAATTTGCTCGCCCATTTTCTCTCCAAGAGCTCCTGCCCAACCATAAGAACCCACTGCTGATACAAACTTAACATTAGGTCTTAATGCATTTACTATATAAGCTGCATAAGCCGCGCTAGGATGAGGACCTGACAATACCATAGAAGCCCCGACCACTATAGTCGTTGCATCAACAAGCGCCATCGCAAGTTCCCCAAGATCAGTCTCGGGAAGATTAAACGGAACAACTTTTATCCCCTTTAAAATAAGAACATCGGTAAGGTATCTCACCATTTTTTCCGTATTTTCGTACATAGAAACATAAGGAATAACAACTTCGTTTTTAATTTCATCAGAAACCCACTCTTTGTGAGCATCTAAAATAAATTGAGGATTCTGATAAAGCGGTCCATGGCTTGGTGCGATAATTTCAATATCTAAAGTACTTATTTTTGTTAGATGTTTTTTAACATGAGTACGGAAAGGCATCATTATTTCAGCAAAATACCTTTTTGCAGGTCCGTAAACTTCGTGCTCCGATTTCACAAATAAATCGCTTGTCGCCAGATGTGAACCCGTAAAATCACACGTGAAAAGGATTTTGTCTTCTACAAGATAGGTAAACATAGTATCAGGCCAGTGTACCCATGGCGCCATAATAAATGAAAGTGTTTTATTTCCAAGCGAAATTGTTTCCAAATCTGCTATAACAATGAATTTATCTTCACTTAAAGGCAGTGAAACCATTAAAATTTCTTTGCATTTTGCGTTTGTTACTATTTTTGCCTCAGGATAAATTTCCAGTAATTGCGGAAGTGTTCCTGAGTGGTCAATTTCCCCGTGGTTGGCAATTATATAATCAAGAGTTTTAACGTTTAAATTTTTCAAATTGGCTATAAGTTCGTGAGATTTTGCAGGATAAACCGTATCTATAAGAGCAGTTTTTTCGCTTCCCTGTATCAAAAACGAATTATAACTTGTACCCTGAGGAAGCGGAATGAGTTTATCAAAAAGCCTTCTATCCCAATCTATTGCCCCAACTGCGATAACATCAGATTTTACATATCTGACAGTCATTCTATATCTCCTTTTCAAATAATTCTTTGCCAACTCCGCATAGAGGACATACCCAGTCTTCAGGAATGTCTTCAAAAGAAGTTCCCGGCTCAATTCCATTTTCAGGATCACCTATTGCAGGATCATAAACATAACCGCAAACTGTACAAACATACTTATCCATTTAAAATTCTCCTTTTTCCTATTATTTTCCACAAAAATTATTTTAAAAGCATTCTCTAAAATATTTATATTATTAATATCCATAAATATTAACATCAATAATAATATTGGTCTTTCAACTTAATAAATTGTTAATAATTAAACTTAAAATAGGCAATTATTTTTATGTTTAGGGTTTATCTAAGTAGTTAATTAAATTGTAGTCTAGTAAATTATTTTCAAAGGAAGCCTTTATGAGTTTAAATTTTACCAATGTTTGTAACAAACCTTATGTTTTCGCTGGAAATAATTATAAAAATAATTTAAAAGCTGTTAGCTTTAGCGGACAGGAATTAATTACTCCTAAAGTTCAGGAAAAAATGACAGCAATTGAAAGTGAAATTCAAAAAGCAAACAAAATAGCCGTTTTTACTCATATAAATCCTGATGAAGATGCTATCGGCTCAAGCGCTGCTTTAAAAAACTTAATTATCTCCAAATATCCTGATAAAAAGATTGATGTTTTTATTGTAGGCAGAACTCCTCATGGAGCTAAATGTATAGATGATGTCAGTTCTTTTGAATGTCTTAATAAAAAATCTGATTTTGAGGCGATAAAAGCAAGAAATTATGATCTTGCTATCTCAGTTGACTGTGCAAACAGAGATTTAATGAAAGATGGTTCAAAAATATTTGACTCAGCTAAAAAGAAAATTAAAATCGATCATCACCCGGATGATGATAATATAAATAATTATGCTGATATTAATCTGGTATGCGAAGATGCATCAGCTGCCTCACAAGCTGTGCTTTTACTTGCAGATCATATGAATGTTCCTCTTAATAAAGAATTGGCGACGAATGTATATATGGCAATAATTGGTGATACACAGGGATTCAGGTATATGAAAAAACCTGATGGTGTTTTTGAAGATTGCTCAAGATTGACCAAAACAGGCATTGATAGCAGAAAAATCTATTGTAATACAATGGATTATATGCCAAAAGAAGCCTTGAAATTTTATGGTCAGGTGCTTAATAATATTAAATTTTCAAAAGATGGAAAAATTGCTTATCTTATTGACGATTCTTTAGCAGAAAGAAATGCCAAAACAGGAAAATATACCAATACATCAAAAACACTGAAAAAAGATGGTCTTGAAAAAGCTGATGTTAAAGGCATTCTTGATAACGTTTTGAGTATAATCATGCCAAATATTGCAGGTGTTAAAATTGCCGTTAAAATTAACGAACAAGAAGATAGAATAAAAGGTTGCATGGACACTGGTGCTTCTCTTCGCGGCAATGGAGTCAACGTAGATGAATTTGCCGAAAAACATGGAGGCGGTGGTCACGAATTTGCATCAGCCTTCATTGGCTCTAAAGAAAAAGCTGATGATATAGTTAAGAGTCTTTCTGAATATTTAAAAGCTAAAGAACAGCAAAATTAAATTAAATATTTTTGTGGTGCGAGAATAGATATTACAGAATTTTTTGAAAAATATTTATTCGCTGCTTCCTGAATTTGTTGTGCGGTTACTTTTTTGATTTTTTCTATTATTACATCATCAAACTCAGAACCAAGTCCCATGGCTTCATAAAATCCAAGATAATAAGACTGCTGGGAATTTGTTTCATGGAAGAAAGCTCGTTTTCCAAGATAATTATTTTTTGCATCATCAAGCTCTTTTTCTGAAACAAGCTCATCTTTAAGTTTTTTAATTTCTGTTTCAAAGCCTTCCAGACAAACTTTTATATTTTCAGGAGCTGTTCCTATATAAATCGTAAAAAGTCCTGAATCCT
>Ga0154353_1133_pt3 | contig 9612 bp, 8 predicted proteins | sample RifGroA2_FD_115881 | JGI IMG/M metagenome (GOLD analysis project Ga0154353, IMG submission 115881) | Candidatus Melainabacteria bacterium GWA2_34_9
ACCTCGACCTTAGAAGACCTAAAGTCCTTAACAATATACTTTTAAGGCATAAAATCACTACAAACATCAGAAATTATATGAACTCTCACGATTTTGTAGAAGTAGAAACCCCGATATTAATAAAAACTACACCGGAAGGCGCAAGAGATTACCTTGTTCCCAGCCGTGTTCAACCGAACAAATTCTATGCATTGCCTCAATCACCGCAAATCTTTAAACAATTATTAATGGTGGGCGGAATTGAAAGATATTACCAAATCGCAAAATGTTTCCGGGATGAAGATCTTAGAGCAGATAGACAGCCTGAATTCACTCAGGTCGATATAGAAATGTCTTTTGTTGATCAGGAAGATATTATTTCAGTCACAGAAGGTCTTGTTGTTGAGTCTTTTAAAGCTGCAGGAATTGAAGTTCAAGCACCGTTCACAAGATTAACACATAAAGAAGCTATGGGAAATTATGGTTCAGACAAGCCTGACACCAGATTTGACCTTAAGCTTTTTGACCTGAGCGATATTATGGAAAAAAGTTCTTTTGAAGCTTTTGCCGATCAGGTAAAACAAGGCGGTGCCGTAAGAGCTCTTCGTGTTGAAGGAATCGCAGGATACAGCCGTAAAGATATGGATGATATAAGAAACCTCGCAGTTTCTTTTGGTGCAAAAGGTCTTGCGTGGATAACTTATGGTCTTGACGGAACAATCAAATCTCCAATATTAAAATTTATAAACGATGAAGAATCCGCTGCAATTCAAAAAAGAGCTAATGCAAATCCCGGAGATGTTGTTTTCCTCGTTGCTGACAATAATAAAATCGTTTTTGACGTTTTAGGAAGATTAAGACTGCACTTTGGCGAAAAATTAAACCTGATTGACGAATCAAAACATAATTTACTATGGGTTATGGACTTCCCGATGTTTGAAAAAGATGAGCAAGCAAATAGATTTGTCGCTGTTCACCATCCGTTTACTTCTCCAAATCCGGAAGATATTGATTCATTAGAATCAGATCCCGGAAAATGCCGCGCTTTAGCCTACGACATAATATATAACGGAACTGAGTTAGGCGGCGGAAGTATAAGAATTCACAATTCAGAGCTTCAGAAAAAAGTTTTCGGACTGATGGGAATGTCAGATGAGGAAACTCAAGAAAAATTCGGATTTATGATAAATTCATTCAAATACGGAACACCTCCTCACGGCGGAATTGCCCTTGGATTAGACAGACTTGTAGCAATGCTTGCCAAGTCAAGTTCTATCAGAGAAGTGATTGCATTCCCCAAAAACAGTCAGGCAAAATGTTTAATGACAGATGCCCCTGCAAATGCTTCCGAAGAACAGCTTCAAGAACTTTACCTAAAGTTGGTTGAAGTTAAAAAGAAATAAATATAAAAAGAGGACTTAATTAAGTCCTCTTTTTAATTAATATAATTTTGACTGTAAATAACGCTTAAATTCTTCCACATCTTCAGGTGTGTCAATTCCGATGGGTTTATAATCAACCACAACTGTTTTTATTGACATTCCGCTTTGTAAAGCTCTTAACTGCTCAAGACATTCTGCTTTTTCAAGATTCGTTTGCTCAAGTTGTGTCATTTTAAGCAAAGATTCACGTCTGTAAGCATAAAGCCCTATATGCGCATAAAATTTTGTCTGTCTTGATTCTCTTTCGTAGGGAATAACCGCGCGCGAAAAATAAAGAGCTTTCCCTGAATTATCAGTTACAACTTTTACAATATTGTGATTTAAAATCTCATCTTTGTCTGTTATTTCTCTTATCAAAGTCGAAATATCTGCGTTATTGTCAGAAATTAATGCGTTTATAGCACCATCAATGCTTTCAGGCGTAATTAAAGGTTCATCCCCCTGAACATTAACAATAATTTCCATTTCTTGATTTTCTTTTGCAATTTCAGCAATTCTATCGCTGCCGCTTTGATGAGAAGAAGCGGTCATATTTACCTGACCGCCAAATTCCTTTACTGACTGATATATTCTTTCATCATCTGTAGCGACTATTACTTCCTGCGCTAGTTTTGACTGACACGCTCTTTCATAAACCCATTGAATAATTGTTTTATCGTGGATTTTTATAAGAGGTTTTCCGGGTAATCTTGTTGATGCGTATCTTGCAGGAATAATTATCGCTACTTTAGCCATTTACACCACTTCTTTCCAGACTTCCTGATTTCCTAGCAAATCGTAATCAAGTTCACCTTCGCCGGAAGCTATTATTGAAGCAACTACAGTATCGCTTGTGACGTTTACTACTGTTCTGAACATATCAAGAATACGATCTATCGCAAATATTAAAACATAAATAGGTGCAACCTGCTCAATTGAAAGCCCTAAACTTCCTTGTACGATAAGTGCTAGTGTAATTAATCCCGCACTTGGAATTCCTGCTGAAGCGCTGGAAGCAATAATTGAAAGTACTCCGATAAGTATTATGCTTAAAAAGCTTAAATGAACATCATAAGCCTGCGCTATACAAACAACAGCCAACGATTGGAACAAAGCTGTTCCGTCCATATTCATTGTTGCTCCTAACGGAAGAACAAAACTGCAAATTTTGCTTGAGATGCCTGCTCTTCTTTCACAACATGCGATTGTTACAGGCAATGTAGCAGAGCTGCTTGCTGTTCCGAAAGCAACCATCATTGCCTCTGCTACTGCTGAATATAAAGCGGTAGTTTTTATTTTACTGAATAGTTTTAGTATTAAAGGATATGTTACAAATAATTGTATTGCTAATCCTAACAATACAGCGACTACATACACCCAAAGTTCTTTAATTGTTTCAAATCCGCCTTTTGCAACAGCATAAAAAGTCAACGAAAATATACCGGGCATTGCTACAACCATCAACCAATCTGTTACCTTCATTGTCGCAGCAAAAACAGATTCAAAGAAAGAAACAACAGGTCTGTTTATATCGCCTATAAATGCAAATGCACAACCAAAAATAATTACGGCAATTATAACCTGAACTAATTTTGTTTCTGATTGATTATCAGCCTCAGGATTTGTCAAAGATGACCCTGGTAGCATATTTAAAATGAGATTTGAAACATTTGATTTATTATTCTCAACCGCTGCAACTTTTTCTTGAACTGCAGCTTGTTCTTGTTTATTAATTAGCGGCTGCAAACTTTCACCTGGTTTTATTATAAACGCCATCGAAAGACCTATAACAACAGCAGTAACTGTAACAAAGCTATAATATAAAACCATTTTTAAACCGATTTTACCAAGTTGTTTGCTGTCACCCATACTTGCAATTCCGACTATAATTGCACTGACAACAAGAGGAATTACAACCATTTGAATAAGTCTTATAAATCCCTGACCTATAAGAAACATAAAATCATGGAACGCCGTTGGCTCTCCAGCTTGAAACGGAAAGAAAATACCAGCGACTACACCGCCTAATAAAGCAAGGAAAATGTGCCAGTTTCGTTTTATTCCAAGTCCTAACGCTACTAAAATTTGCCAATGTAGTTTCATATATTTATCCTTTCAATTTTTATTCATATTAATACAAATATTTTTCACAATATTCCGTATTTACAATTTTATAATTGACATAATCATTTTGGATCATTCATTTTGAGTAAAATTTTATAAAATTTATTGATATAAACAATTCAGATTTAAAACGAGGCTGATTAACAGCCTCGTTTTAACAAAAATATTATATCATTATTTTGATCTTAAACATTATAATTTATTTTTTTGCTAACATATACTGATAAATTTTAGCCATTTGAGTTCTGTTGGTTCCGCCTTTTACTTGATTATCAACAGCTCTCAAAACAACGTTCGCAAAATCTATGTTAGAAAGATAACCGATATTTCCTAATATATGCAATACATCAACTGAAGATTTTGCAGCTATATCAGAAGCTTTAACTTTTGCCATTGTAGCTAATTTAATATTTGCTTTATTTTCGTCAATTGAATTAGCACTAAAATATGTAAGCATTCTTGAAGCTTCAATTTCCGCGAACATATCAGCAAGAGTAAATTGCATATTCTGACTTGAAGAAATTGCTTGTCCATCGTCATTTCTGACTTCTTTTGCAACGCCTATACTGGTAATTAAAGCACTATGAGCAATTCCAACTGATGTTGCAGCCACAAGAGTTCTTGCTACTGTTTGAACATATTCAAATTCATCATTTATTACACCAATATGTGCATTGTCACCAACAGTTAAATCAATAACCGCGTGACTTAATGAAATTTTTGTTGAAGCAATATTCTTATTAACAATATCAATAGTTATTTGATCTTCCGGAATAACAAATAATCTTATTAAACCTTCTTCATCTTGCGCAAAAACAAGATAATTTTCAGATAAAAGCTGTTCATTACTAATTTGCTTTGTACCTTTAATTGTCCACTGTCCATTATTTCTAACTGCTTTTGTAGAAATATTACTTATTGAAGCTAAACCTGATTCGGAACATAAAATTCCTATTGTTTCTTTAGAACTTAAAACAGTATTAGCATTATTATTTCCATAAGCTTTAACTATTTCTCTTAATATAACCTGATCAGCCAATACTGAAGCTACGCCCGAGTTTACTTTTGCAATTTCTTCCATTGCCACTGTTAATCCTAGATAATCGTCATAAACATGACTTTCTGAAGGAAGAAATCCATAAGTTTTTGCTAGCATTTTTTTTGCTATTTCTTTAGTATTTGTATCTTGAATTTCAGATATGTTTTGGTTTGCAAGCTTCATGCATTCAATGTGTTTGGAGCCTAGTTCAAATTGTCCAGCCATATTCATTTATCCTTTTATGTTTATCAGTAAATTATAACCTTATACTATTTAGTTAATTAAGATATCACAAACTTATTAAATAACCCAGATTTTTACCTTAATTTTACAAATATTGTTTAACAAGCTTCATGCTGCAATATTCACCACACATTGTACATGGAGCGCCATCATCAATTTTTTCAAAAATATCTTTATCTATGGCATATTCAGCCTGCTTTGACCAATCGAGATTCATTCTTGCAATAGACATCTGACGATCACGTTCTATGGCACTTTTTCTTCCATTTGCAACATCAGCAGCGTGGGCTGCAATTTTACAAGCAATTACTCCTTGTCTTACCTGCTCTAAATTTGGCAAGCCAAGATGTTCGCTCGGTGTAACATAACAAAGAAAATCAGCACCAGACATAGCTGCCATTGTTCCGCCTATAGCGGAAGTTATATGATCATATCCTGGGGCTATATCAGTTACTAGCGGTCCTAGAACATATAAAGGAGCTCCCTGTGTAAGTGTTTTTATTGTTTGAATCATACCTGCGACAAGATTAAGAGGTACATGTCCAGGACCTTCCACCATTGATTGAACGCCGGCTTTTCTTGCTCTATTCACAAGTTCAGCAAGGACAATGGTTTCCATAACCTGAGCCCTGTCGCCTGCATCGGAACCACAACCCGGCCTAAGCCCGTCACCCAATGAAAGCGTTACATCATAGGGTTTTACTATTTCAAGAAGTTCATCATAGTATTCATAAAGCGGGTTCTCTTTTTTGTGTCCTGAAATCCAGGCTGCATGCATTGATCCACCACGACTAACTATTCCTGTAGTTCTTCCCTGTTCTTTTAGGGCATTAACAACAGCTTTTGTGACTCCGCAGTGAACAGTTATAAAGTCTACACCATCTCTGCATTGCTCTTCTATTACTGAAAATAAAGTATCTTTATCTAAATTAAGGATTGATTCTTTTTCTCTTATTGATTCAACTGATGCCTGATAAACAGGAACAGTACCAATAGGAACTTTTGCTCTTGCTATAATTGCTTTTCTTGTTTTACTTATATTTTGACCGGTAGAAAGATCCATTATAGCATCAGCGCCGGTTTTTTCCGCCATATCCAGTTTAATTAATTCTTCTTCAAGACAGCTTCTCTGGTTAGATGTTCCCAAATTAGCATTTATTTTTATTGAAAGACCTTCTCCTACAGCTGTCGGAATAACATTTTCGTGGTTAATGTTTTTTAATATTACAATTTTTCCTTCCGCAACTTTATTAATAAGTTCTTCAGAAGAGATCTCTTCTTTTTTTAATATAGCCTGCATTTCAGGAGTCAATTCATTTCTTTTTGCTGATTCTATCTGGGTCATTTTTATGATTTTCCTTTATTTATAATACTTTGCAATCAAAACAAAACCATCATTGCGAGTTAAATAATACTATAAATAGAAAATTATTTCATTTGTAAATAAATCCAAAAGCATGCCCTTAAACAATAATTAATATAAAAATTTTGAATTTAAAAGCAGATTTTAGCTGCTGAAGAACGTTATCCCCTAAATTATTTGCAAAACACTTGTTATTATGTATAATCTTTATTAATAATAAATTCAATGTAAAGAAATTAATATTAAAAAAAGTTAATAATATATTTTTATAGACTATATTTATTTACTGCTCGCTATATAAGAAAAATTTACCGAAATTTGCTATAATCAAATTGAGGTAATAAATATTTAAAGCAACAATTACTTAATATAGTTGACATAAAAATTAAATTAACTTAATTTAAACTTTACGATGTGTTTAAATTTAACCTCTATATGGGGAATTGTTAAGATAATTTAATTAAAGGGTAAGAATAGCAATGACATTACCAAAAGTAGCATACTTCTCAATGGAAATGGCGATCGACCAAACATTAAGCATATATTCCGGTGGTCTTGGATTTTTGGCAGGAAGCCATATGCAATCAGCAGGCTATCTTGGAGTTCCGATGGTAGGTGTTACCATATTATGGTCGTTTGGATACTATGATCAAAGGATTAACAGTGAAGGTACTGTTGAAATAGCTTATGTTAGAAAATACTATGACTTTTTGACAGACACAGGCATCACTGTTGATGTTGAAATTTATGGAAGAACAGTTAAAGTTAAAGCTTTTAGGCTTGAGCCGGAAATTTTTGGAACATGTCCTATATATTTATTATCTACAGATCTTCCTGAAAATGCTCCTGAAGACAGAGCTATTACTCATAAACTCTATGATGGTGATGAAAGAACCCGTATAGCTCAAGAAACTGTACTTGGTATAGCAGGCGTAAGAGTTCTTAGGCAGGCACAATACGACTTTGATATGATTCATATGAACGAAGGTCATGCATTGCCTGCAGCATTCGAACTTTTAAGAGAATTTAACGGCGATTTGGCTAAAGTTAGAGAAAAAACAGTATTTACTACCCATACACCTGTTTCAGCAGGAAATGAAGTTCACTGGGTTGATACATTAAAAGATGGTGGTTTCTTTGCAGGAACTTCCAGAGAAAAAGCTGTTCAATTAGGTGGCGAGAATTTCTCTCTTACCGTTGCAGCATTAAAAATGAGCAGACTTGCAAATGCTGTTTCACAGCTTCACGGTCTTGTTTCAAATAAAATGTGGGATTATGTTGAAGACAGATGTCCTATTATAGCCATTACAAATGCTGTAAATCTTCATTACTGGCAAGATCGCAGAATCCCTAAAGCTGAAAAATCTTCCAACTATCAAGATATTCTTGATGTTAAAACAGAAATGAAAAAAGAACTCTTTAAATATGTTGCAGGTACAACAGGCAAACGTTTTGATCCTAATGTACTTACAATCACATGGGCAAGAAGATTTGCTGATTACAAAAGAGCTTGGATGATATTAATGGATAGAGAACGTATCTCCAAACTTCTTAAAGAAGGTAAAATTCAAATTATATTTGCAGGCAAATTCCACCCTGCTGATACTCTTGGTCGTGATATGTTCAATAACATTCTTAAACAGTCATACGAACTTCCTAACGTGGTTGTTCTTCCAAATTATGAGCTTGAACTCAGTGCTCTTCTTAAAAAAGGCAGCGATATATGGTTAAATACACCGTTAAGACCTTTCGAAGCATCAGGTACTTCCGGGATGTCAGCTAATATGAACGGTGCTCTTCATCTTTCAACATTTGACGGTTGGACAGTAGAAGGCACATTCCATGATATCAACGGATTTACCATAACTTATCCGGGACTTGATGATGATATTCCTTGGGAAGAAAGACACTGGAAAGATTATGAATGCTTAATGGACATCGTTGAGAATAAAATTCTTCCAACATACTATGAAGAAAAGCCAAGATGGTCGCAATTAATGCGTCAGGCGGTCAGAACATCTGAAGCATATTTCCACTCTGACAGAATGGTTACCGAGTACTACAACAGATTGTATAAACCAATCGCTCTCGGTATTCCAAATGAAGAAGCTGACGAGGTTGTTACCTTAGAACAACCAAGCTCAAGCGACTTGACTTATTCTAAAATGAAATAAATCAAATTTAAAATATTTAAAAAACGGGTTGATCTAATTGATCAACCCGTTTTAATTTTATTCATTTACAAGACAAGAAAGAATTTCCCCGTAATAAAGAACGTGGTAATCTTTTTCTTCGCCGTAAACATTTTTAACATATTCACCCATGCCGGAAGACTCAAGCGCTTGTTTATAAATGATTTTGCATTCAAGATGAACGTCACAATCCGCTATAATTGGTGAATTAACTTTTTTGCCATCCTGAATTTTAAGATTTAATTCTTTAAACTTATCTAAATTTCTTCCTGATTTGCTTCCGCAAAATGTTAATTCTTCTTTAAGCTGATTTTTTATGGGAAAACTTACCGTAAAATCTTCTGCATTCTCAATTAATTTATATGTATGACGGGAATATCTTACCATTACGGTAAAAATAGTTTTATTCCACATAAAACCGAGATTTCCCCACGCAATTGTCATTGTGTTAATAATTCCGGCTTTGTCTTTAACTGTCAAAAAAGCCCCCTGCGGAAGCTGCTTCTGGATTTTTTCCGAAACACTAACATAATTAACTTCTTTCATGTTTTATCTCCTTATTGTAAAAATCAGGTATAATCAGTTTTATAACATCAAAACGGGTTCAATTAAATCCTATGAAAAAAAATCAAATTCAAGAAGCCGAACTATTCTTTGTCAGCGGACAATTGTTTGAGGCTGAAATGTTATACAGAAAAATTTTAAAAATTAAATCAGTTTCGGAAGAACAAAAAGCACGAATTTACTGCAATCTCGGCATAATTTATTCTATTCAGGGCGAGCTTAAAAAAGCTGAAGCTGAATATTTGAATTCGCTTGAAATTAACAAAAAATTGAACCGACAAGAAGGACTGTCGAATATTTACTGCAATCTCGGCGTTCTTTATTCAAACTGGGGTGATATGGCAGAAGCTGAAAATATGTACAGGCAATCGCTCGAAATAGATGAGAATTCGGGAAAAATGGAAGGCGTTGCAGGAATTTGCATTAATCTGGGGAATATTTACTATATTCAAGGAAAACTTGAAGACGCCGAAGCAATGTTTAACAAGGCGATGACCATAAGCAAACACCTCGAACTGTTTGACAGTCTGCCTATTATTTTTTCAAATCTTGGCAGCATAAATCTTTTTTGGGGCAAGCTCGGAAAAGCTGAAGAATTATTTAGAAATGCTTTGAAAACAAGTGAGCTTTTAAAGAATAATGAAGCTATTTCTTCAATTTACACAAGTCTGGCTTCTGTTAATCACA
>Ga0154353_1096_pt3 | contig 8900 bp, 8 predicted proteins | sample RifGroA2_FD_115881 | JGI IMG/M metagenome (GOLD analysis project Ga0154353, IMG submission 115881) | Candidatus Melainabacteria bacterium GWA2_34_9
TTTTGACTATATAATCCAACCGGTAGACAATACCGAATTGCAGATTCGTGTTAAAAATATGCTTAAAATCAAAGAGTTGAAAGATACTATTAAAACCGTTTCAACTACAGACGAATTAACAGGCTTGTATAACAGAAGTTGTCTTCATCAAAGGCTTGAGGAAGAATTATCAAGGGCAAAACGTTATAATCTTCCTTTATCCACTATTTTACTTGATATCGATTTTTTCAAAGTAGTAAATGATATTTATGGCTATGCGTGGGGCGATGTACTTCTTAAGCAGATTACAGAAATCCTTAAGCGCAGAGCTAGAAAAGAAGATGTTCTTACAAGATACGGCGATGAAGAATTTATAATGGTTCTTCCGAACACAACGGAAGAAAATGCCTATATTTTTGCTGAAAGAATCAGAAAAGATATAGAAGAAATGGAATTTATTCCTGAAGGAGAAGAAGAAAAACACCCTGTTACTGTGAGCAGCGGTATTTCCAGCTATCCTTTCCTTTCTGCGATTGATGAAACAGCAGATACAATTATCAGATATTCAGAGCATGCTCTTTATGCGGCGAAGAAAAGAGGCAAAAACCAGGTTGTACTTTTCTCCCAGATGAATCTGGAAATTTAATAGAAAAATAAATTAAAGGGGGTTCTCTTTTAGAGAACCCCCTTTAATTTTGTCCGTATTATTCATATTGTTTCTAAACTGTGTTAAATATTAATTAGTTAATAAAAGAATATTATAAAAAATGAACACTATAGAACAAACTATAAAAGCTTTAGAATGGAAAACCATACTTGAAGACCTCTCAAAACACTCGACCTGTGAAATTGGCAAAGAGCGTTGTTTGAATGCGGAGATTTTTTCGGGTATCGAAAAAATTAAGTATGAAATCAAACTTACCACCGAGGGGAAATATTTATTAGATCATACAATTTACCCCCCTCTTGGCGGAATAAGAAATATTGCGGAATTTATTGCGATTGCCCGAACTGGAAAAACTTTAAGAAGTGAAGAATTAATTGATATAGCAAATACAATGGGCGCTTCGAGGCGGTTAAAGTCGTTTTTTGAGAGGTACAAGGAAGAAGTTCCGGAATTGTACAAAATTTCAGTTAATTTATACGAAGATAAATCCCTTGAGGAAGATATTCTTGATATTTTTGACGAATCAGGAATTATGCTCGACACCGCAAGTCCTGAATTAAAAAGGCTTCGAGTGAGTCTTAAAGACCAGACCTTTAACCTTAAAAACAAGCTTAATTCCCTTATAAATTCCTCTTCTTTTTCAAAATTTCTTCAGGAAAGTGTTTTTACTTTAAGGGATGACAGGTATGTAGTTCCTGTAAAAGCCGAACATAAATCACATGTCCCGGGGATTGTGCACGATATTTCCGCCAGCGGCTCGACAATTTTTATTGAGCCGCGCGCAATAGTTGAACTTAACAACGCCCTCAGAGAAATCGAACTAAAAATTGACGCTGAAGTTAAACGAATTTTGTCGGAGTTGTCGGGCAGGGTGAAAGAAATTTCACAGAAGCTGGTTTATATACTTGAAATCCTTGGCGATATAGATTTTATTTTTGCAAAATCCAAGTACAGTATATCAATTCATGCGACAGAACCTGAAATTAACAATGAAAAATACATTTCTCTTAAAAGTGTAAGGCACCCCGTTCTTTTGAGGGTGGTTGAAAAAGTTATTCCGAATGATATTGAAATTGGCAAGAATTTTAATGTGATGATAATTACAGGTCCTAATACAGGCGGAAAAACTGTAGTTCTTAAAACAGTCGGAATTTGTACGCTTATGGCGCGCGCGGGTATGCATATTCCTGCTGTGGAAGCCAGTATCTATCCTTTTAAAAACATTTTTGCAGATATCGGGGATGAGCAAAGCATTATCCAGAGCTTATCTACGTTTTCAGGACATATCAAAAACATTATCAATATTCTTGAAAATACCGATAAAGATACACTTATTCTTATTGATGAAATCGGGGCTGGCACTGATCCCCTTGAAGGAACAGCTCTGGCTGAGTCAATCCTACTAAATCTTTCAGAGAAAGGTGCTAGAGCAATTGTTACTACACATTTTAGCGAACTTAAAGCTCTTGCTTACACGAAAGAAGGGTTTTATAACGCGAGTGTGGAATTTGATACAGAAAGCCTTGACCCTACTTATAAGCTCTTAATGGGTATGCCTGGCAAGAGTAATGCAATTTATATAGCAGGAAAACTCGGGCTTGATAAAAATATTGCCGAAAAAGCGCGGGGAATTTATTTAACAAAAAAAGATCCGACAGGACAGGTTCTCGAGGGGCTTCAAAATACCCAGCAGGAGCTTTCTAAAAATGCTCAAAAAGTTGAGGAAACTAAAAAAAATCTTGAGATTCTCGAAAAAGATTTTAACGAAAGACTTGAAAACATAAAAGACGAGAAGAAAAAGATTATTAGTGTTTATAGGAAAAAATTTGACTCGGAGCTGCTAAAAGCAAAGGAAGAAATAAAAGATATTCTCGAAGAAATCACGCGTACAAAGAGTGAAAAGGTTTTAAGACGTTCTCTTTCAAGGATTGGCAGTACAGAATCTGAACTGAGAAAATTCAGTCAGGAAGAAAAAGAACTCCTTGAGCCCGAATTTCAGCAGATTGACTGGAATAATATTAAAATTGGCGATACTGTAGTTATAAAACACCTTGATCAGCAAGCCGTGTTAGCTTCTCTGCCTGATAAAAACACTAGTGTTCAGGTGGAAATAGGCTTGCTTAAAACAACAGTCAAGGCTGATGAGCTTGTTAAGTCTAAATCAGGCAAATCTGCTAAATTTAAGCCGATAATTCAAAAACCGAAAGATTTTTATTTGAAAAGGCATGAATTAAGTAATACGCTTGATTTGAGAGGTTTAAATGCTGAAGACGCTGTAGACAAAGTTGAATTTTTTCTCGATGAAGCCAGTCTCGCAAATCTTTCACCTGTTTATCTGATTCACGGGCATGGAACAGGGATTTTAAGAAAAGCGGTAAGAGAATATTTAAAAACTTCCCCGTATGTAAGCAAATACAGGGCAGGAGAACAAACAGAAGGCGGAGATGGCGTTTCTGTGGTTGAGTTGGTTTAAAATTAAACTAAAGTTTTGTCTTTAATGCCTGAAAGAATAAAATCGGAAATTTCCCTTACAGCGCCTTTGCCGCCTTCTTTTGAAGAAATAAAATGACAGATTTTTTTAACTTCTTCTGCGGCGTCATTAGGACAAAAAGCAAGTCCGACTCTCTCAAGAATGCAAACATCAGGCATATCATCTCCTACATAAGCAATTTCTGAGTAGTCGAGATTGTGTTTCCCCATTAAATACTGCAAGGCAATTAATTTGTTTTTTGCTCCCTGATAAACATGAGTTATATCGAGGTCTTTTGCTCTTCTGTCAATTATAGGTGTTTGTCTGGCTGTAATTATAGCGGTTGTAAAACCTTTATGATTTAACATAACAATGCCATGTCCGTCTTTTGCGTTGAAAATCTTTAATTCTTCGCCGCTTTCGGAATAAATTATTTCACCATTAGTCAGTACACCGTCAACATCAAAGGCTACCAGCTTTATTTTTGAAAGTCTTTCTTCGAGATTATCTATTTTTTGGTTCTGAATCATTAAGCCACCCCTGCTTTTAAAAGGTTGTGAATATGAAGGATTCCCTCTGGTGTTCCGTCCGTTTTTAAAATTACCAGAGAAGTTATAGAATATTTTTCCATAATTTGCAAAGCCTGAGCCGCAAAAGCATCTTTTTCGATGATTTTTGCGCCCATAGTCATTACATCTTTAACTTTCAATCCGGAAATATCATTATGTTTTTGTAAAGCTCTTCTTATGTCACCGTCTGTTAAAAGTCCTTTTAAAGCGCATTTTTCGTCAACAACAATGGTTACACCGAGTTTTTTAGCGGTAATTTCTTGAATTGCTTCGCGAAAATCAGTTTCCATGTTAACAACAGGCAAATTTTCTTCTTTAGTCATAAGGTCTTCAACTTTCCAAAAAAAACCTTTGCCCAGTTTCCCTGAAGGATGAAAAAGTAGAAAATCTTCAGCGCTGAAGCCTCTTTTTTTAAGAAGGCATACAGCAAGTGCATCTCCCATTGCAAGTGTAGCTGTTGTGCTCGCGGTAGGTGCCAGATTAAGAGGACATGCTTCTCTTTCTACTGATATATCAAGTGTAACATCGCTTTTTTGAGCAAGAGTGGAATTTGATTTTCCTGTCATCGCAATCATTTTTACGCCAAATCTTTTGATTAAAGGTAAAAGCTGGAGTAATTCAGAAGTTTCTCCGCTGTTAGAGATTGCAAGTACTATATCTTCTCTGGTTATAACCCCTGAATCTCCATGTGTGCTTTCAGCAGGATGAAGAAAATATGATGGAGTTCCTGTGCTGGAAAAAGTTGCGGCTATTTTTTTGCCGATAAGTCCTGATTTCCCCATTCCGGTGACGATAACTCTTCCTTTGCAGCTATAAAGCAGGTTTATAGCTGCCTCGAAAGGTTCTCCGAGTCTTTTTATAAGGTTTGTAATTGATTGTGCCTCGATTACAAATACTTCTTTAGCGAGATTCAGTATATTTATATTTTTTGTATCAAGAATATTCGACACTTCTTACCTCTGAATAAATTTATACACTTTATATTTTATTACACTTTAAAAAATAATACTCAAATTGCTAATTAATTTTATTACAATTCAAATCTCAATTTAAATTATTAATTTTTTTGAAGAACTATAAAGTTTTGTAAAGAACGTCCGATATAAATAAAAAGATGTATTCGCATTTTTTAAAGTGTTAATTTTTCGCAAGGAAAATTAAATAATAGTTTATTGAGGAAATTTGGATGCTAAAAGAAACCTTGAAGAGCCAAATACCTGTTTTTTCAGGAGCTGATATAAATCACATTCTGGATTTAGCACAAAAATCGCACGAAAATTACCTTATAAGGTCTAATCAGAATGATCTTGATAAAGCTCTTGTATATTATCTTGAAGCGATGAAAATTAATCCTTCTATTCCCCATGTTTATTACAAGCTGGCTAGTTTGTTATGGGAAAAGGGCGATATCGATTTAACTTCGGCTATACAAAAATGTAGAAAAGCTATAGAACTTGATCCTAAATCGGCTAATGCCAGGCTTTATCTCGGGTATTTTCTAAAAGCATCAGGCAATTATAATGAAGCTGAAAAAGCTTTTAAAACATCTATTAGACTTGCAGGATTCAGGTCTTCCAAACCAAGAATTACTCTGGGGCTAACAATAATACAAAGATTACAGCAATCAGATTTTAATTTAATTGATTTTATAAAGGGAATTCATTATTTTGCAACCGGTGTAATAATGGCAACCTATGATTATGATGTAATTAGGATGTTTTATAAAAGCAGTGCTGAAGATTTTTCTATATTCAAGTATAGATTTAAAGCAGGTTTTCATAAAAAGACAGGCAATTTTGCAAAAACAGTTGAAACTTATGAAAAAGCGGCGCTTCGCACTGGTAGAAAAGATTTATTTTATTCAAAAATCGGTGATCTTTTAGTTGAACTTCAAAATCCGCAAAAAGCAGCTGACTTCTATAGAAAAGCGCTTTTAACAGCTGAGGATGATATTGTTCTCTGGGCAAAACTTGCTGAACTTCTTCAGAATTTTGATAAAAATAACCATGAAGAAATAATTGACTGTTTCAATCAAATTGCTAAATTAGAGCCTTTAAACTCAAATTTATTTTATGAGTTAGGTCATTTATATCTTAGAAAAGAAGATAAATTCAGTGCGGTTAATGCATTTAAAAGGGCTATAGAAATTGAGCCTCATAATGCTTTTTATCATAATAGTCTTGCTTATGCACTTGTTCAGCTTCAGGATTATGATGGAGCAATTTCTGAATATCAAAAAGCAATAAGGCTAAATCCTGACAGCGAATGGACTTCTATCGTTTCTCAGGCGCTTGGTGCAATTTATCATCAGGTTAAAGACAATATGGATGCGGCTATTGTTGCATATCAAACAGCAATAGTGCTTGACCCTAATAATATCGACGCTTTTATTGCATTAGGTGAGTCATATCAGGATAGAAATGACCTTGATAATGCTGTTGATTGTTATTGTAACGCGGTAAAACTTGATCCCAATATTCCAAAACTATACTGCAACCTTGGATTAACTCTCTGGGAAAAAGGTTGTATAGAAGAATCAATCATTGCTTATCATAAAGCTATAAGTTTAAATCCAAAATATGAAATAGCTTTTAATAATCTTGGAGTTGTTTATCTTGACGGTTCAAACAGTCCTGAAGAAGCTGTCGTTATGTTTACCCAAGCTATAAAAAACAATCCGAATTATGCTCTTGCCTATTATAATAAAGGAAGATCTTATCAGGCTTTGAAAAACAAAGCAGGTGCAGCAAAATATTATCAAATGGCGATAGATATAAATAAGCTTACAGATGAAATTGATGAAAATGAAATTCAAGATCGTTTGTATAGTCTTTTTTCAGTAGTTTAACAAATATAAACAAGTATTCCAAAGTCTGTTTGTCACCCTGAACTTGATTCAGGGTCTATCCGAATGGCATCGAGGTTGTTTATTAATTTGTCTGTGATTCTTCTTCAATAAATCTTTCAGAAGCAAATGAATCAATATTTTTAATTTCTTCTATTGCGGCTGATGCGATTTTAAGAAAAGCTTCAACAACTTTAGGGGAAAACTGTGTCCCTGATGATTTTTTTAACTCTTCTACGGCATATTCATGAGGTAGACCTTTACGATAAGCTCTGTCTGAAGTCATACCATCATAGGCATCAGTAATAGCTATAATTTGTGCTTCTATAGGGATGTCATTACCAGATAATCTATAGGGATAACCTTTTCCGTCGTATCTTTCATGGTGTAAGCTTACAATTCTTATTACGGAGCGTAGTTGTTTAATTTCTTCAAGTATTTTAACGCCGGTTACAACATGTTTTTTGATTTCATCAAACTCTTCAGGATTAAGATTGCCCGGTTTGTTCAAAATAGTTTCAGGGACTCCTATCATTCCTATATCGTGCAGCAGACCTGCAAGTTCAAGTTCGCTAAGCTCTGTGTCCGATAACCCAAGAGTTTCACCGGTTTTTAATGCATAATAAGTAACCCGCTTACTTCTGCCAAAAGTATAATGATCTTTTGCATCAAGTGCTTCTGTAATTGCAGTAATAGTACCTGAAAATAATTCTTTTAAATCAAGAGCAAGGCTTTGGTTATCAAGGTTTAACTGATAAACTTCAAAACTTGCATCAAGTATATTTGTTAAATCATTAGGATTCCATGGTTTTCTAATGTACCTGTGGATTTTGCCTTCATTAATCGCACCAATTAAGCTTGTTGAATCAGTATAAGCTGTAATTAAAATTCGTATTGCATCAGGCGCGTAATGTAAAGTCTTTTTTAGCAGCTCAACACCATCCATACCAGGCATTTTATGATCAGATATAATCATATCGATTTTGTTGTTTTTAATGATTTCAATTGCTTCAAACCCTGAATTTGCGAGAAATACGTTATAATTACTTCGCAGTGTTCTTTTGAACAATTGCAAATTATCGATTTCATCATCTGTAACTAATATGTTGTATTTCATTTATTATACCCCTATAGGGTTTTCACTATTTGAATTACTTTGTTCTGTCCAATTAATAGGAATTTTTATGATAAATTTAGTTCCTTTACCTTTTTCGCTTTCTACTTCCATTTTACCATTATGGCTTTTAATTATTTTGTAACAAATTGATAACCCCAGACCTGTACCTTCACCAACAGGTTTTGTGGTAAAAAACGGATCAAATATTTTTGGAAGTGTGTCTTCGTCAATACCAGGACCTGTATCTTCAATTTCGATAACTGCATCCTGATTTACAACTTTTGTTCTTACATAAACATTGCCGTTTCCTTCTATCGCTTGTGCCGCATTATCAAGAACATTCATAAATACTTGATTTACCTGCCCTGCATAACACATTATTTGAGGGACATCGCCATATTGTTTATGAACGGTAACCCTGTCTTTATATTTGCTTTCAAGAATATTTAAAGCACTGTCTATTCCTTCATGAATGTTAACTTCTTTCACCAAAGCTTCATCAAGTCTTGAGAAGTTTTTCAGGTCAAGAATAATTTGTTTTGAACGTTCTGCACCGTCATAACAACTTTTTATTAATGAGGAAAGATCTTCCACGATAAAATCATATTCGAGATCTTCTTTTAATTTGTCTATTTCTTGAATTTTATCTTCAGGTAATTGTTTTTTAACTTCTTCGTATTTGTTAATGATTTGAATAAGGTCATTTGAGTAATTTTTTAGATGTGAAAGGTTGCCGTAAATAAAGTTAATAGGATTGTTGAGTTCGTGCGCTACACCTGCTACAAGCTGTCCGAGTGATCTCATCTTTTCATTGTGAACAACCATTGACTGAGCATCTTTAATTTCTTTATTTGCACGTTTAAGTTGGAGATTTATTCTGCTTAATTCATGCGTTCTATCCATAACTTTTTGTTCAAGGGAGTTATAAAGATCGTTGAGTTTATCAGCCATAGAATTAAAAGCTTTTGCAAGTACGCCTATTTCATCTTCGGATTTGACATCGGTTCTGAATTTTAAATTTCCCTGTGAAAATTCTTCAGCAACTTCTACAAGGTTTTTTATTGGTTTTGTTACATATTTTGCAAGTATAAAAGCTGCCCAAAAACCAAAAACTATAAATAATATTGAAAGAGTCAAGTTGCCTTTTACCAGAAGATCTACAAGATGTCCGATAGAATTTTCGTTATAAAATGCAACAACAAGACGATTATCACCTACATTAAAAGTACTTTGCTGAATATTTGCAGGGTTCA
>Ga0154353_1039_pt1 | contig 8767 bp, 8 predicted proteins | sample RifGroA2_FD_115881 | JGI IMG/M metagenome (GOLD analysis project Ga0154353, IMG submission 115881) | Candidatus Melainabacteria bacterium GWA2_34_9
CATACAATACGGCACAGCTTCGCTACTCATCTGCTTGAAAACGGGGCTGATTTAAGAATTGTTCAGGAATTACTGGGACATTGCGATGTTTCTACAACGCAATTATATACCCACATAAGCAAAAAACGCCTTAAAGACGTTTATTTTGCTATAAATAATGATTAAACTTTTTACCCGTGATTTAAAATTTTAAATATCACATAAATCAAGAAAAAAGCATAAAACAATCCGCCTGTTAAAAGCGCTGACGGCTGTAAAACCCCTTTATTACGAACAATATTAAGATAAACCACCCCTACCGAAAGGTAAACCATTAAAACATTTACAAGAGCGTCTATACTTAAAATCCAGGGAGTAAGGGCTAAACCGACTGCTGTAGGGATACAACTCTGAAAAACCATTGCTCCTGTTATATTTCCCATAGCAAGAGTATCTTTTTTTGCCCTAATCCATATTACACTGTTGAATTTTTCAGGGAGTTCCGTTGCAATAGGCGTAATAATAAGACTCAAAATAAGAGGATTAATTTTGAAAAATTCAGCTAAAAATTCGATTTGCCCAACAAATACATGAGCAAGAAGGATTATGCCGACAAGAGCAATCATCAATTGAATTATGATAAAAGTAAGCTGAAGATTTTTTGGCGGTTCTATATATTTTGTAAGGTAAAGAGCTGCCAGTTCTTCCTGACCGCCTTCTGTTTCTTTGCTTGCGGTTTGTATAGTTTTTATAACATAAACAAGATAAACTATTAGCAAAACACCTGCCATTACCCATTTCAAAGGTCTAAACGGAATAAAAGAGCTTAAAATAGAAATAGTATAGGCAAGCGCAAAATAATGAAGGTCCCTAAACATAACAACTGTGTTTACAGGCATTTCTTTATTTCGTCTTCCTGTCCTTGTAAAAATAACTACAGCAAGTCCTGTTACGAAAAATGCAAGTGTGCCTAGCATAAATGGCGCACCAAGTATAGCACCTATACCTATTTCATTTGCTTTTTCCATGTCTGTTCCGGCAAGATATCCACCAACTATAGCAACAAGTGGAACTATTGTTTCGGGAAGAGCCGTTCCTACTGCAGCAAGAACACTTCCTACAGCTCCTTCAGACAGATTTAATTCTTCTCCAAGATGCTCCACAGCATTGGTAAAAACCACACAGGCAAGCACTATAAGCGCTAAAATTATTAATATTGACCCAAAAGACAAAAACACTTCCATAACACTCTCCTCATTTTTAGTATTAGATTAATTTTGATTATGCTACAATCTTTTGGTAAACGCAAAAGAATTATATCTAGAAATCAAACTAACAATGAATATAGCTCAAAAAGCAGCTGAAAGCATTAAAAAAGCAAAAACCATCATAATTTTCCATCATGTTGCTCCTGATGGGGATGGTCTTGGCTCTTCGCTGGCTTTAAAAGAAATGATAAGCCAACTTGACAGCGTAAATAAGCTAGATGCTGTTATTACAGGAAAAATTCCCGACACCTACAAATTTTTACCGGGTATAGAGTATCTTAAAAAATCGAACGAAAGCAGTCTTCATCAAAGTTATGACCTTGCAATTGCTCTTGATTGCGCATGCAAAGATCGTCTTGGAGATGCTGAAGAATTATTTAATAATGCCCGAAACACTCTTAACATAGACCATCATATAAGTGATGACGGATTTGCCGATATTGACTGGATAGAGCCTAAAGCTTCAGCGACAGGAGAGATTTTATTTAAATTAATTGAGCCTCTCGGAGTTAAATTAACACAAAATATCGCAATTGACCTTTATACAGCAATATTAACAGATACTGGCGGATTTAAATTCGAGAATACAAAGCCTGAAACATTTAAAATATGTGCTGAATTACTAGCTGCTGGGGCTGATCCTGTTAATATTTATAATGAATGCTATGAATCAAAGCCTCTTGCAATGGTAAAACTTCATGCACGGACTATTGATAACGCTATTTTTCTTGAAAATAATGAAATAGTTTATACCAAAATAACAAGGCGACTTCTTGAAGAAATTAATGCCAGTGATGACCATATAGATGGAATTACAGAGGCATTAAGACAAATAGATTCAGTAAAAATCGCACTCGTATTCAAAGAAACTACAAGAGGAACAACCAAAGTCAGCTTTAGAAGCAACGGTATTAACGTTTGCGAAATAGCAAGCTTCTTTGGGGGCGGCGGTCATAAACTTGCATCAGGCTGTTTACTTGAAAAAAATATTGAAGACACTGTTAATGATGTCATTACAACTGTACGAAAACAGGTTATAAAAGCCAGAGTGCACTAAAACGAGTATTGATATAAAAATTTAAATACTTCTGACAAGCACCACAGAGGCTTTTTCAGGATGCAAATATTTCTTTGCGGTTTCTTCAACTTGCTCTTTTGTAATTGAACTTATAATTTCGGTGTAATCATTTATATAATCATCACCGAGTTCATAAAATTCGTTTACTAAAAGGGTCTTTGCTATCCCGTTATTACTGGCAAACCGTAGAGGATAAGCTCCTACATTGTAGGATTTTGCATATTCCAGTTCTAAATCAGTAATTCCATCATTAATAAACCTGTTTATTTCTTCTTTTAAAGCGTTTATAGCTATATCTACACGGTTATCATCAACTCCAAACCTGACAGACCATCCTCCGGGAATCAACAGTGACGTAAAACCAGACGAGATACTATAAACAAGTCCGAGTTCTTCTCTTAATTTTTTGCCTATCCTGCTTGATAGAGCACCGCTTCCTCCAAGTATAAAGTTCATTATCAAAGCTTTATGGTAATCAGGATCGTTTCTTGTCAAGTTTCCATAGTGACCAAATACAACTTTTGTCTCTGTTTTATTTTTTACAGGCACTATTTGCTGTTTAAATTCATTCTGAAGCTTAACAGGTTTAATTTTAGGGTAAATTGTTTCTTTTTTTGCCCAGTGATAAAAATGCTTTTCAACCAGATTAAAAGCTTCTTCCATTTCTATATTTCCGGCTATAGCCATAATAGTGTTGTTAGGGGCATAAAATCTGTCATAAAATCCTTTTATATCTTCCAGATAGATATTTTTTATTTGTTTTTCCTGTGTTGAATGACTAAATGCATACCAGGGATGACTTTTTTGGAAAATCATCCGTTTAAAATACATATTTGCAAGGAAATCAGAGTTGTTTTTTCTCTGTTTTATGCCTGCTATATAGAATTTTTTCATTTTTTCAAATTCATCTTCAGGAAAAGACGGTTCTGTCAAAATTTCAGACAGAAGGCTGAGAATATATGGAAAATCTTCTTTTACACAAGAGAGAGCGAAATTAACAGATTCTGTAATATTTCCAATACCAACAGTAGCGCCTCTTGACTCAACTTCTACTGCAATTTCAAGCTTTGTTTTGTTTTTTGTGCCTCTGTTCATCATTCCGCCACACATAAAAGGTAACGACGGGTTAACAGTGCCTGCATAAAGATTGCCTGCAAATATAGTTCCGTATAATTTTACCGTATCACTTATATTATTTGGAGAAACCAGAACTTTTATTCCGTTAGAGGTTATTCTTTTTGAAAAATTGACGGGATAAGGTTTGGTTTTTGATTCTATAATTATTGGAAGAGGATTATTGCTTTGTTTATTTTCAGGAACAATTTTATAATCTGATATAGGAGAAATTACTCTTTTTTCACCCTGTACAGGAATAAAATGACCTACTGTGCAGTTTTTTCTTGTTAAATATAGTTTTGATACTCTTTTAATATCATCCAGAGTTACTTTTTGGATATTATTAATATAATTTTCAAAAAATTTATAAGTACTTATAGTTTCATAATAACCTATAAGGTAGGCATACTTTAATGTTCCGTCTTTATTAAATTCAAAACTCGACCGGATTCGTTTTTTTGTACTTTCGAGTTCTTCTTCTGTATATGATTTATGGTTATAAATATTATTAATTTCGTCAAAAATCCTGTTTTCTGCTTCGGTATGGCTTATATTAGGGAACAAAGTCGCTATTATAGTAAATAATCCTGAATCTTTTGTTATTTCAACGTTTGTACTTATATCGGTAGCTATTTGTTTTTCTACTAATTCCTGATGTATCCTGCTACTTACGCCTGTATTAAGCATCTCACCAATTACCAGCAAAGGAAAAATATCATCATGATCATAGGAAGGAATATGATAAGCCAGCTTTACGATAGAATAACTACCTGCTTTACTCACTTGAGTTCTTCTTAAGTGGTTTTGAGGGTTTTCTTTTTCAACAAAAGAAACTGTTTCACCAGGTGGAATAGAATCAAAATGTTTTTTTATAAGTCTAATAGCTTCATCCTGGTCAAAATTTCCCACCACAACTATGGTTGCATTATTTGGTTTATAAAAATTGTCATAATAAGCCTGCAAATCCTGAATAGTAATATTCTTTACATCTTCAGCCAGGCCTATAATCGGATTTCGATAAGGGTGTTTTTTATATGTTTTGAGTCGTATAGCATTTTCTAACTCGGAATACGGGTTATCAAGACCTTTTTCAAGTTCGGCAAGGATTATTCCGACTTCTGTTTTTCTGTCATTTTCATTTAAAATAAGTTTATGCATTCGCTGTGATTCAATTATCATGGCGAGTTCAAGCTTGCTAGTAGTAAATGTTTCGTAGTAGCAAGTGAAATCCCTTGAAGTATACGCGTTAAAATTCCCGCCATTTCTGTTTATTTCAGAAACGATCTGCCCATAATCAAATAATTCTGTTCTTTTAAAACTTAAATGCTCAAGAAAATGCGACAAACCTGTTTTACCGGCTACTTCATTTCGGGAACCAACTTTGTACCAGACCATAAAAGTGGCGGAAGGAGCGCCGCAATAAGAATAAAACAAAATTTTAAGTCCGTTATCAAGTTTATGTTCAGAAATGCTAATATTATTCCGATTCATTAAGAAATTTCCATTGTTCTGATGTGAATTTCCCGCTTTTTGCTATCTGATGTCCTTTGATATAAATCTCATCAGGCTTTTCTTTATTAAAAATATCCTGATACAGATCCTTCGCTTTGCTCAGAATGACAAAAGAGTTTAAATTAAACACCAGAAAATCAGCGTCTTTGCCTTCTTCGAGAGAACCTGTTATATCATCAATTTTCAATATGCTGGCTGAATTTATTGTTAACATATCCATAAGTTTTTGAAAATCCAGACCTGTATAATCTTTAGCATATTTCGCTTCATTCAAAATACTTAAGTCATAGTTACTGAACCTGCTATCAGTTCCCAGCCCTGTGTTTTGAAGAATATTTTGAGATAAATTGTTGAAATTTAGCGTTTTTTTGTGAAGCAGCATGTTGCTTCTCGGACAATGCGCAATTCCTACGCCATAACTTACAAGCTTTTCAAGCGATTTTTCGTCCAGTTCTATACAATGAGCAACTGTTAAATTTCCTTTTAATCTCTCCAAAACACCAAGCTTTTCCAGATATTCAACGGGGTTCATCCCTGATTCATAAGGTTTCATATTATCCCATTTGACCAGCTTGTGGATTTTGTCTATGCCTGAAGGTTTATTATTCAGCCAATTAATTTCATCCTGTGATTCTGCAAGGTGAGTATGTACTAAAATATTTTCCTCTGCTGAAAATTTAGCAATTTCTTCCCATAAAGTATTGTGAACATTATAAATAGAATGAGGGGAAATCCCTATTGTTACATTTTTTGAAGTATTTTCTCTAATCTGTTTTTGAAGTTTTTCAATTTCTTTTTTACTGTTTTCTTCGTTGTTTGAAAAAGTTTCAAGAAACACAAAGCTTTTTAAATCAAGGTTCTTCAGGATACCTAAAAAAGATTCTTCTCTTGAAAGCTGGATTATGCAGGTACACCCTGATAAAACTGTCTCTCTTAAGCCGTTTTTGAATGATTTTATTTTCTTAGCTTCTGACCAGAAAAAGTATTGCTTCATTAAACTTATTATCCAATCAGCAAAATCAATATTTTGGGGTATCTGCTCAGGCTTAAATAGTGGTTTTAAGTCTGTATACTGCAAATGCGTATGCAAGTTTACAAAACCGGGAGTTATCACAGCATTTCCAAAGTCTATAACTTCCATATTTTCAGGAACTTTGTTGTTTTCAACTATATCAAAAACTTTTCCGTCCTGAACTACAAGAACGCTGTTCTCGTAAATCTTTTCCCCTGAAGAAATTATGTATTTTGATTTGTAGAATTTATGCATTATCACAACAAAGATTTAAGTACTAATCAGAAGAATTAGAGAAGTTATAAGGGGTGGCTACTGCCACCTTTTTGACTGCTATTTAGGTCGTTGCGGAGGTCTTCCACTTTAAAGCGGATAATTTCCGCATTATCATTCTTTTGAATATAAATATCTTTCAATCCTGCCTGAACTATAAACCTTTTACAAAGAATACAAATCTGGTCATGTCCGTAAATATAAATCGTTCCATTTTGGCAAGTTTTTTCTCCCGCCTGAATAATAGCGTTTTGCTCGGCATGTATTGACTGGCATGTCTCATATCTGGTGCCTGAAGGAATATTATTTTCCACACGATAGCATAAACCCTTTTCAAGGCAGGAAATCACTTTGCTTGGAGTGCCGTTATAGCCTGTTGATTTAATTTTATTATTAGTATCAACAATTACTGCGCCGACTTGCGCTCTTATACAGCTTGAACGACTTGATGCCTGTTTGGCAAACCCCATAAAATATTCCGTAAAACTGGGACGCATTTAATTTATACCTCTTATATATCTGTTTTTTATTTTCTATAACAGTATAACATTTGAAAGTATAAATTAAAATTAGAAACTTTTGTTTGTAGCAATCGCCCTCTGCATTGAACAAAGAATTTGTTGTTTTGCTTTATCATCAAGTCTTATTGTTACATAACAACAGGCGGGAGAATTAATTTCAAAACCTCTCTCTACAACAATACGGAAAGTGCCGACAGGTGTTCCTTCTACAGCTCTTATTATTGCTCCGTCAATTCTTGTTTTATCAATATCAGGATAAATTAAACCAGATAAAAATCCGGCTGTTGCTTGTGCTCCAATAGTTATTGCAAATATAACACCGCCACCTAAAGCCGTTGCTGCTCCTAGCGGAATAGAAGTTGCCGGACCTGCTACAAAAATCGGCGCTCTTTCCAAAAGTTTTTTCATAGAACTTTTATAGTGAGGATCAACTATTCTAAGTTTTATTGGATCTTGTTCAAGACATATATTACAGCCTGAACTGGTTTTTATATTTGTAATTAAAAAATCAATATAAGCGTCAGACCTTAATATAAAATTGTTTTTTGCTTTAACGACTTTTCCCTCAATTATACTGCCGCATGGAATTATAACTTTATTGCCGCAATCTATATCATCCATGGTTTTCAACTGTAATTTATCGCAGGGTTTGGCTGTTTCACTGTTTAAATCTGTTAATGTTCTTGTTAAAACAAGATTTTCTTTTATAAGTCGTTTAGACCATTCTTTATCAGCTTTTGTACAACTATACTGCTGAGCAAAAGCACTTATTGAAAGAGTTTGAGACAAAAGTGCAATTATGGAAAAAATCAGAAAAAATTTATTTAATTTCATGCTTCAAAATACCTCTCTTTTCGTTATTATGCTAAAACGATTTTATCAAAAAACGCTCCTAATAAGCTATACCGCTTTCGCAAAATATTTTTCATTTATCGATTACTCTTTTGAAGCGGTATAAAAGTATTTTGACAATAAAGTTCTTAAATTGCTTTTACCTACTTAAACAAAAAAAAGAATAAAATTATTTGATTTTTATTCCCCAAAAAGTTGGGCTAAATTACTTTTTTAATCTATCTAAGTATTATAAAATTTAATTATGGAAACTATGCATTGTGAAATTTATGACAGAAACGAATTAATCTGGGGAAAAGAAGCTCAAAATCTTCTTTTTCAAAAGCATGTCGCCATTTTTGGACTTGGTGGAGTAGGAAGCTATGCCGCAGAAGCTCTTGCAAGATCAGGTATCGGTAAAATTACTGTTGTTGATTTTGATGAAGTGACAGAATCAAATATTAACAGGCAGCTTCTGGCTTTTAATTCCAATATCGGCGAGAAAAAAGCTTTTCTTATGGAGGACAGGATTAAAAATATCAATCCCGCCATTCAGGTAAACGCCTTAAATGATTTTTGCACGAAAGCTTTAACGGAAAAAATATTTTTCGGGCAGGTTGATTATGTGATTGATGCAATTGATACATTAAAAACAAAAGTTGACCTTTTAGAAAGCTGTGTTAAAAAAAATATTCCTGTGATAAGTTCTCTTGGTGCAGGAAACAGGCTTGATCCTACTCAGCTTTATACCGCAGATATTTCTGAAGTTAATCCAAGAAGCTGTGATTTTGTAAGGTACGTAGTTAGTAAGCTTAAAACAAGAGGTATAACTCAAGGTTTAACTGTAGTTTTGAGTAAAGAAAAACCTATTTCTGTTGAAAAAAAACTTTCTTGTATTGAGATAAAAACTGAAACAGGCGAAAATATTGAGCTTAAAAAAATTTCTCCGGGAAGTTCGCCATTTGTTCCTCCTGTTGCAGGATTTATTATGGCTTCTCATGTTGTGCGGAGCTTTATTTGAAAATAATAAAATGCCTCCTTAACGGAGGCAAAAAATGTTTGAGTTTTTGCGAAAAAGATAGCCGGAATTAAATTTCAGAATGAGTTTTTCGCGGAAACTGTCAATTTCCGCAAGCACTCCTGCTTTTTGAATTTATTTAGATGATATTTTCTCTGA
>Ga0154353_1100_pt2 | contig 8642 bp, 9 predicted proteins | sample RifGroA2_FD_115881 | JGI IMG/M metagenome (GOLD analysis project Ga0154353, IMG submission 115881) | Candidatus Melainabacteria bacterium GWA2_34_9
AACAGCTTCAAACCTCGCTTTATCTTTTCCCAAACAGCGCACCGGTTCATGACTTGCTTGGAAGAGCTTATGAACTTCAAGGCAACGAAGCAGCCGCTATTTCTGAATATAAAAAATCTTTTCTTATAAAACCTGAATATTTGCCGCCATACTTAAGACTGGCTGATGTATACAAAAACAGGGGCGATGACGAGATAGCAATTTCCGAGCTTAGAAATGCTCTGTCTGTCAATCCAAACTTTTACGAGGCAAAATTAAAGATAGCGGATGCTTCTCTCAATTTAGGAAAGACAGAACAGGCTATAAAATACTATAAAGACCTGTTAAGAGCTCCAAGCTACAAAACATCTGCACTAAAAGGACTTTCAAAAGCGTATTTTGTCAGGTCAAAAGAATTAAACGGAGATGCAGCAATTGCTTCCGAGCTTGGATATGTTGATATAGAAAATTCTATACAGCAGGCGATTCAATATGATTCGAACAATCTGGAACTTTATCTGGCTTTGTTGAGAGTATCAAAGGTTTCTCATAATGACAGCAACTCCGCAACGTACATGAAAAACATTATTGAGAACACACAAGACTCAAAAATCAGCCATATAGTTAAAGGAGAAGCTTATATAACATGCAATGACTATAGCAATGCGGAAAGAGAATTCTTAAACGCACTAAACCAGACTAAAAACAAAGAAGATTTGCTTAGATTGGCTCAAATTTTTACAATGGACAGAGCTTATATAAGTGCTAAAAACGCTGCTGATAAGGTTTTATCAATGGAGCCGAATAATTTAAAAGCTAGAAGAATTCTGGAAAGAATCAGAAAAAATGAAGATCAATCAGTTTCCAGACTGAAAGTAGCAGAAGCTTTTTATAGAGAAGGACAGAAAAAAGCCGCGATAGAAGCTTACCGCGACGCTCTTAACTTAAATGTCTACCTTCCCGAAGCTCATCTAGGCATAGCAAAGGCTTTTGAAAAGGAAAAATATTATTATAATGCGATTGACCATTATACGGCTTATGTAAATTTAATCGACATAAGCAAAATAGACGACAAAGAAAAATATACAAACAAAATTGAAAAATTAAAGAAAAAAGTCGCTGATATAGAAGCCAGAAAGCAATTTATAAAAAAATACACAACTATGTAAAACAAAAAAGCAGGCTGTATAACCTGCTTTTTTGTTAATTTTAAACTTTATCCTGCCTGATATGAAGACCTGCCGTTTTTAATCGCTTTTAGAGCATAGAGAGGTTCATTTAACCCGGCTTCAAAAAGACTGAAAAGAGCTTTTTGAATATCATCTTTATTAGCATTTTTTTGTAATTTTCTAAGATAATTAAGTGATCTTAAAAATCCTGCTCTTGATTTTATTTTTATACCGGAACTTTTAACCAGTCCATTCATCCATCTTGCAAATTTTGCAGGGTCTTTCTCTGCTGTAGGTACCATACTTTTGTAAAACACCTGTCTTGAGACACCCCAATTCCCGTGAAGGCTAGATGAATAAAGCAAAACATCTTTCCACACATCCAGACAGTTGTCTCTTTCTTCAAAATTGCTGTTAAAATCATTTCCATATCCAATGAAATAATTGGATTTCATAAAAAATACCCTCTACTTACTTAATTGACGACTCATATATAGATATCCGTGTCTTATACCCGGTATATACTATATCGAACGGTTCAAAAATTTCTTTAACATTTAAGCAACAAAATTAAGAATATGTAACAAAGCTTAACACAGCGGAGCGGGAGATAACGCCTGAAGAGGGGCTTTGTCGATTTGGAAGGCTGAACTCATTCTAATTTAAAGTTTATTTTTTATAAATTAGAGAGGTGTTTTATTTTCAAAAATATGTATTTGTAGTAGTTCTATAAGCTTTAGTGTATAAAATATTTTATGCGATACTTTTATTAAACAGGTAAGAGGAAAAAATTTATGCAGAATGAAAAAAATTTATCAATTATGGTTGCAATATTTGCAGCAGGGTTTTTATTGTTATTGTTTTTAAACCCAATTTATTTTGTACAATCAGGAGAAAAAGCTGTAATCAAAAGATTTGGCGTAATTGGTCAAAATGTGGTTAATGAAGGAATGAGATTTAGAACACCCTTAATTGACGAAGTTATTACTGTAAATGTAAGACCTCAAACAGTAGAAGGCGATGCTCCTACATATACAAAGGATAACCAGCCGATAGACATTGCCTTTAAAATTATTTATTCAATTCCTGAAGCAGAAGCTGCAAATTCAGTTATACTTTACAAGGGTGACCCGCTCGATAAATTTGCTTATCCAAAAATAATAGATGCTATAAAAGCAGTGGGCGGAAAATATACAGCAACAGAATTTGTAACAAAAAGAGAAATCATCAGAAGAGCAGTTGTTGATCTTGCAAAAGAAGTCGTTGTAAACGATGAAACAAAGACTCATGCAATAAATGTCATTGATATACCAATTACAAATGTTGATTTTGATGATCAATATGAACAGGCTATCAAAGCTAAACAGGTTATGCAACAAAAAGCGCAGCAAAAAGAATATGAATTGCAGGCTGCAAATAGAGATGCAGAAATTGTTGTAACAAAAGCCAAAGCAGAAGCGGAAGCATTAACAATTACGGCACAGGCAATCGCAAAAAACCCATCAATTGTAAAACTTGAAGAAGTTAAAAAATGGGATGGTCATTATCCGTTAAACGCAAAAGTTATTGGCGGCGGAGCGACAATTGTTGATACAAAAAATCAATAACTTTTTTTGATTCCTAAATAATTTTCTCATCAATTAAAGGCTCTATGAACTCAAATAGAGCCTTTAATCTGTTTTTGTCATTCAAATAAAGATACCCGATAAGCGCCTCAAAAGCTGTACTTAACCTATGAAGAGTCTGGTTTGTACGCCTTGCTGTGGTTACAGAAAGATTTCTTGCTCTTCTTACTATTTCTTTTTCTTCTTCGTTCAAAAAATCCTGAATTTTTTCAAGCAATTCCGTATGAAATTCTGCTTTTACCACAGAAGAAGTTATGTTATGGAGTTTATCAGGTTTTGTGACAAGAAAAATGGTTTTTTCCCTGACAAAAACCTCATACACAGCATCGCCAATATAAGCATAAGACCTTATAGGCAGCTCATTTGTTTGTATTTTCGTCATCTAGTCCTGAATACTCCAAATAGTAGGCTTGTCTTTCTGGTCTTTGAGCACAATATTTAATTTGCCAAGCTCATCCCTTATAAAATCAGACATAGCCCAGTTTTTTTCTTCCCGTGCTTTTTGTCTTATAGAAATAACAAGCTCCATAAGTTGCGAAGAAAGCTCATCATTCAAAGATTCTGATTTTGTTAAATCAAAACCAAGCACTGATGCTAATTTTAATAATAATGCAAGACAAAAAGCACTGGCTTCAGGATTTTTAGACTCCCTTGTTTTTTGAGCACAGCTTGCAATATCAAAAAGAACAGAAAGCGCCTTTGAAGTGTTAAAATCTTCATCCATAGCGGTTATAAAATATTTAAGATTTTTTATGCAATTTTCCATAAGGCTTGCAGGTATTATTTCTTCTATATCCTGCACAGTGTCTATTTTATGGAAAGGAAGTTGACCTGTTTTTACTATTTCATCAATTATAGGGGTTATTAATTTTTCTGCTTCCTTTATTTTTTCTTCACCTACAGTATTTTTAATATCTTCAAAAGCATTTTTAAGTCTTTTTACTCCGTTTTTAGCAGCTTTTAATGATTCATCCGCAAATTCCACAGGCATTCTGTAGTGATTTGTAAGGATAAAAAGCCTGATAGTATTTGCGTCATATTTTTCAAGCAAATCATTTATTGTTAAAAAATTCCCGAGAGATTTGGACATTTTTTCATTGTTTGTTGTCACGAATCCGTTGTGCATCCAGAAATTTACAAAATCTTTATCAAAACAAGCTTCTGATTGTGCTTTTTCGTTTTCATGATGCGGAAAAATCAGATCCTGTCCGCCTGCATGAATATCAATCTGTTCTCCAAGATATTTTTCCGACATCGCAGAGCATTCTATATGCCAGCCTGGTCTGCCTTTACCCCATGGGCTATCCCATGAAATTTCGTTTTCGGTTTTTATAGCCTTCCAAAGAGCAAAATCAAGAGGATTTTCTTTTTTGTCAGAAGCTTCAACTCTTGCTCCCGACTGAAGATCATCAATGCTTTGTTTGCCCAGCCTGCCGTATTTCTTGAATTTTGAAACTCTGAAATACACATCACCTTCTGATGCATAGGCATAGCCTTTTTCTTCCAGTTTTTTTATGATTTTTATCATATCTTCAATGGTTTCGGTTGCTTTTGGTTCAATATCAGGTGGGGCGACATTCAAAGCTTCCATTGCTTTCTGAAATTCTTTATAATATGTAGTCGCTAATTCTTTGGGGGTTAAGTTGTTTTCGCGGGCTCTGTTGATGATTTTGTCATCAACATCGGTGATGTTTCTAACATAAGTAACATCATATCCTTTGAATCTAAGATATCTCGACACCACATCCCAGGTAATATAACATCTTGCGTGTCCCAAATGCGGATAATCATAAACAGTCGGACCGCAAACATACATTTTTACCTTGTTATCATCCAGTGGATGGAATTCTCTAATTTTTTGAGAGAGTGTATCATATATTTTCATTGGGGGATTTCCTTAAATAGCTTCTTTTATCCTCAATATAACTCTGTTTTTAGCTAGCAGTGAAACAATTACACCCATGTCAGCGCCGTGTGTTCTTCCGGTTAAAGCCGCTCTTATTGCCCACATAGTCTGCTTCGGCTTCAAAGGCTTCATCATTGTTCTGAATTCGCCAAGTTGGTCGTGAATTTTTTCAATATCGCCATAGTCAATACCTTCACAGAATCCTAAAAACTCGGTCAGGACTTTTTTTGACTCCTCTGTATTCAAAACAGTTTCCTGAATTTCGTTATCGATATTTATACTATCACCAAAGAAATAACTAACGGCATTAGTCACCTCACTTAATTTAACCAGAGGCTCTTTTACTGCATTTATAATAGTTTCAAGCTGTTCTTGGGTATATATAGAAAGGTCAAATTCCTGTAAATACGGTTTAATTCTTTCCACAAGTTCAGAAACAGGCATACTCCTTATATACATACCATTCATCCAGTTAAGCTTATCAAATTCAAAAACAGCTGAACTTATATGAATTCTATCAAGGCTAAACTTTTGAATTATCTCATCAAGCGGCATAATTTCCGCCCCGTCAGGAGAAGACCATCCAAGAAGCGCAAGAAAATTCACAAAAGCTTCCGGCAAATAGCCCTGCTGAATAAATTCGCTAACCGCTGTAGCCCCATGTCTTTTGGAAAGTTTGGTTTTATCAGGCGCAAGAATCATACCAACGTGAGCAAATTCTGGAATTTTTGCCCCTAATGCTTCATAAATCAAAATTTGCCTTGGAGTATTCGAAATATGGTCTTCGCCACGAATAATATGGCTCATTTTCATATCTATATCATCTGCTACTACAGCAAAATTATAGGTAGGAATCCCGTTTGACTTCATTATTACAAAATCGCCAAGCAAATTCAGATCAAATTCCACATCGCCCTTGATTAAATCCTTAAACTTAAGCTGTCTTGAAGGAATTTCAAACCTTATTACAGGTTTTCTTCCTTCTGCTTTAAACTGTTCTATATCTTCAGGAGAAAGATTTTTACATCTTTTTGAATATATAATTTGCTTTTTTTCTTCCAGTTGCAAGGCTTTTTCTGCTTCAAGCTCTTCTTGACTGCACCAACAGTAATAAGCATGCCCTGATTCCAAAAGTTTTTCCGCGTACTTTGTATAAATGTCAAGTCTTTCTGATTGTTTATAAGGACCATAAGCCCCACCAACATCAGGACCTTCATCCCATTGAAGACCCATAGCTTTTAAGCTGTCGAAAATATTTTGTGTATATGCTTCATTAGACCTTTCCAAATCTGTATCTTCAATCCTTAGAATAAACTTTCCGCCTTTGTTTTTAGCGAAAAGATAGTTAAACAAAGCTGTTCTTGCTGTTCCGACATGGAGATTTCCAGAAGGACTCGGCGCAATCCTAACTCTTATTTCATTATTGGTCATTATTTTAATGTTTCCTGTTAATAACTGACTCTCTTTGTCATTCCGAACTTGTTTCGGAATCTATCCATTTGGGCTTATTGACTATAATTGTAAGTTGGACAGATGCTGAACTTGATTCAGCATGACAATTTTGCGTTTATTGTCTTTATCTCAAATTATTTTATCTTAAAAGAAAGAGGGTGTGAAAAATTTTTTAAAATCCCTAACCCCCTTGAAGATTTTTATTTAGATGATATTATAAATTTCGAACACTCAGAAAAGTCATGAAAATAAAGAGGAACACAAATGACCATTAATCTAGCAAGCAAAACTCAAGTAATTGAAGAATATAAAAGAAGTGAAACTGATACAGGCTCTGTAGAAGTTCAAGTTGCACTTTTAACAGAAAAAATTAAAGAATTAACAGAACATTTAAAAGAACACAAAAAAGACTTTCAAGGTCGTCGCGGTCTTTTAATGATGGTTGGAAAAAGAAAAAAACTTTTAGGCTATCTTAAAAACGAAGAAATTGAAAGATATAGAATTTTAATTGAAAAACTAGGAATCCGTAAATAATTTATTTTTATATAAAAAAAGAAGAAGGGTTTTATCCCTTCTTCTTTTTTTTTAGAATCTGTTTTTGTTAAAGCTTTAACCGCAGTCCTTAAAATTATATATTAGCGCTTCCTCCCTGTTTTATTTTTTGAAGAGATTGTTTTTGTCCTACAAATTCTCTGGTCATTTCCTTAACGAATTTTAAAGCTTCTAAATCTCTTGCCATAGCGTCTTTGAGGGATAAAATTTCTTCAATGGAAAGTTTTCCGACTTCCATTGAGTCAACATTAGAATCCCATACATTTTTGAAATTCTTCCTTGTCTTTTCATCAAAGCCCGGGAGTTCATTTATGTATGAAAGCCATAAATGAAATTGATGCGAAAGTAAATAAATATTAACAGGTTTATTATCAAGCGCAAAAAGCGCAGGTGTTTTGGAATCAACATTTAATCCGGCTCCGGAAGCTATATTTAAAAAAATATTAAGCACCAAAGCTTTAAAACCTTTTAGTGGTGGCAAAAACCCTGTTTGCTCGCCGATTAAGAACAAAACAGGTTTCATATATTTAGATTTTATTACTTTAGTTCCTTTTGATTTTATGAAATTAACCAGAATTTCAGGATTATTGACAGCATCCTTAAGGATTGATTTTGCTTCAGCATTAATTTCTTCTTTTATAAAGATCTGTTTTGCATCAATGGAAAGCGAATCTGTTGAAGTGATAAACTTCTTGGAAGTTTTGCCGGAAAATTTACTCATTGGCTTTTTTTGCAAAACAGTCGAAATTTCGGACTGTTTCTTTAATTTTTTTATAAGAAAATTTATAAAATTTTTCATAGATCGTTCCTTAAAAAACATGTTCTTATATTTATAAAAACAAGAAACATGTATTTTTTGTTAGCAAATTAAAAAAATTGTTATATAGTTCCTAAAGTTATATAATCTTAATTAAGAAAAAATCAGGTTTGGATTTCCCTATAATAGAGAAGAAAGTAATAAAAAGAATGAAAACAATATCTCCTGATAGCGAATCTCAAATTATAAACAATTATAATAAAAGAAAACTTAGCCAATTTAAAAAAAGACGAAATCTTCGCAAAACGAAAATTTTCAGGGAAAATATCAGATTTTGGGCGCGCATTTTTTCTATCGGGCTTCTTGTTTTAATTTTTTGGATAATTGTTGACTTGCCTCAATGGTATTTGAACAAAAATATATTTACATCTTATCCAAATAAATATTTAGAAATTGAAGGCAACAAAATTGTTTCTACAAGACAATTACTTTCAAAGCTTAAGGCTCTTAAAATTCCTCATAAGCCTGTTTATCTTTTAAATACGAAGACTTTTGAAAATAAAATACTTGAATTAACTCCTGTTAAAAAAGTATTTATAAGAAGATACTGGTTTCCTGCAAGATTAAGAATAGTTCTTGATGAAAGAACTCCTGTTTTGTCAGTTACACCGACTCCAAAAATAGAACCTGTTGCTGTATTTACAAATGATGATGGAATTATAAAGATTCTTGGAAAAGAATATCTGCCGCTACCTTCTTCAAAAGAAACTTATAAAATAATTACTTATGATCAATTTTCACTTTGGTCACCTAAATTAATAAAATATTTAACTGATCTTGCCTTTTATATCGAGAATGCCTCCAATGAAAAACTTGAATATATAGATATAAGAAACCCTGATGATGTTTTTATTCAGCTTAAAGATGTTAAGCTAAGAATCGGACGAATCAACGGAAGTACAACTTTTTCCAATATTGTTAAAGTTATCCCTGTTCTTCCTGAAGCTTTAAAAACAAAAAACGAAATAGAATATATAGATTTAAGATGGGACAATGTTTCCATAAAACTTAAAGATAAAAACAAAAAACCGGAACAACCAAAAGAAAAAGCTGCTACTTAGTAACAGCTTTTTCTTTTTAAAATTGTATAGAGAGATAAAACTAATTAGCAGCGTAAACGCTAACCTGTGTTCTGTCTCTTC
>Ga0154353_1130_pt4 | contig 8537 bp, 9 predicted proteins | sample RifGroA2_FD_115881 | JGI IMG/M metagenome (GOLD analysis project Ga0154353, IMG submission 115881) | Candidatus Melainabacteria bacterium GWA2_34_9
GCTAAAAATATTTGTAAAATATTCGGAGATCAAGAGTATGAGATAATTAAATTTGGTCATAATCAATATAATCCTAACAAAGAAGAAAAATTGTTTCATAATATAGATGAAGGGATTGATTATATCAAAACATTACAGGGCAAAAACACGATAAATTACTTGATAATTGAAAGTAATTCCATTTATACATTTATCAAACCTGACTTTTCGGTTTTCTTAAAAGGAAATGACAAACCCGAAAAAGAAACATCTGCACTTGCCAGAGAATTTGCAGATATAATAATAGATGAACAATTTGACTGCAATTATGCCCTAAAGATTATTAAAGATAAATTCAAGCCCTTTTACAGCAATATAAATACTTATATGAAAAGTGAGAATAATATGATAAATCCTGATAAAGCACTGGAGATTATCCTAAATAGCAAAGTTTCATTGGAACACGAAAAGATAAATGTTATAAATTCTCTTGGGCGAATTATAAGTTCAGATATTTATAGCAGTATAGACCTTCCTGTGTTTAATAAATCTGCTATGGATGGCTATGCATATAACTCATCAGATAATATAAACTCATTTAAAGTTGTTGAAACTATTCCGGCAGGATATATTCCGCGAAAAACTTTAAATAAAGGCGAGTGTTCTAAGATTATGACTGGTGCAATGATTCCAGATGGAGCAGATGAAGTTGTTCGCGTTGAATTTACTGAAGAAAAAAGCGGATTAATTCATATTACACAAGAAGAACAAACAAATAATATTTGCTATAAAGGAGAAGACCTCAAAAAAGGAGATAAAGTATTTAATACAGGTACATTAATACGGATTCAGGAAATAGCATCGCTTTCTTCCATAGGCTTAAAAGAAATTCCAGTCTATAAAAAACCTGTTGTAGGCTTAATTACGACAGGCTCAGAAATCATTAATCCGGGAGAAGAGCTTGAAACAGGCAAAATATACAACAGCAACGGACCCCAATTATACAATCAGATTACATCTATCCCTGCAAAGTGTAATTATTACGGGATTATAAATGATAATGAAAAAGCAACTCGCGAATGTCTTGAAAAAGCTTTTTTGGAATGCAATCTTGTAATAATTTCCGGCGGAGTTTCTATGGGAGATTATGATTACGTCCCAAAAGTTCTTAAAGAGCTTTCTGTGGATTTAAAATTCGAGCAAATAGCAGTTAAGCCAGGAAAACCTATAGTGTTTGGAGAAAAAAACGGTGTCTTTGTTTTTGGTTTGCCAGGAAACCCTGTATCAACTTTCGTGTCGTTTGAGGTTTTTGTAAAACCGCTTATTTATAAAATGATGGGCTATAATTTTATCCCGCACCTTTGCAAAGGCGAATTAATTGATACAATAAAAAGAAGAAACAGCGATAGATTTGAATATAAACCGGTATATTTTGACGGTAAATATATTCACCCTGAGGAATATCATGGCTCGGCTCATATCAATGCTTTATGCAAAACAAATGCACTAATAATATTAAACAAAGGAGTCTTTGAGCTAAATAAAGGTGAAATTATAGATGTTAGACAAATTTAACAGAAAAATTAATTATCTAAGGATTTCTGTAACTGACAGATGTAATTTGCGCTGCGTATATTGTATGCCGGAAGAAGGTATACAGCTGATGAATCATAATGAAATTCTGCGCTACGAAGAAATTGAAACAGTAGTTAAAGAAGCAGCCGCTCTGGGAATAAATAAAGTCAGGCTTACCGGAGGAGAACCGCTAACCAGAAAGAATATAGAAAGCTTGATAGAAAAAATTTCCAATATTAATGAGATTGAGCATCTTTCTTTAACAACAAACGGGACTTTGCTTGCTGATAAAGCAGAAAATCTAAAGAAAGCAGGTTTAAACAGTATTAATATTTCTCTTGATACATTGGACAAGGAAAGATACGAAAAAATCACAAGAGGCGGCAATATAAAAGATGTCGTAGACGGTATTGAATCAGCTATAGATAATAAGTTCCTGATTAAATTAAATATGGTTGTCCTGAAAGACTTAAATATAGATGAACTAGAGAACATGCAAAAATTTTGCAATGACAGAAATATAAAATTGCAATTGATTAACCATTTCAATCTCAATGCTCAAAAACAGGATAACTATAAATTTGACAGACCACCAAAATGCAGCGCTTGTAATCGGATCAGATTGCTCTCTAATGGCGTTTTGAAACCCTGTCTTCATTCAGATATGGAATATAAAATTAATTTTGAGAACATAAGTGATTCTCTTAAACAAACAATTCTGGCAAAACCTGAAAAAGGTCTTGTGTGTTCATCAAAGCAAATGATAGAAATAGGTGGATAATGGATAATTTCTCACATCTTGATGATAAGGGAAAAGCCAGTATGGTTGATGTTTCCTTAAAAAATATTATAAAAAGAACCGCAATTGCTTATGGAAAGATAATTTTAAACAGCAATACCATTCAGCTTTTGAAAGATAATATGCTGAAAAAAGGGGATGCTTTGTCTGTAGCTAAAATAGCAGGTATCATGGCAGCCAAAAAAACTGATGACTTGATTCCACTATGCCATGGACTCAATTTAGAACATGTTGATATTGAATTTGAAGTAGTTGAGGATGGTGTTGAAATAAAAAGCTTTGTGACGACATCGGGCAAAACAGGCGTGGAGATGGAAGCGCTTACGGCTGTTTCTTTAGCGGCGCTTACAATCTATGATATGTGCAAGGCTGTTGATAAAGAGATGAAAATAGAAAATATTTATCTTGTTGAGAAGAAAAAATATGAATAAGTTTAAAATTTTATCAATAAATATCTCGGAGAAAAAAGGAGAACTGAAAAAGCCAGTAGCAAAGGCAATGTTGCAGGAAAATCATGGGATTGTCGATGATGCCCATGCCGGAAACTGGCATAGACAGGTTTCTTTTTTGGCTCAGGAAGACATAGAAGAAATGATTAAAAAAGGTGCAAAGGTTACATACGGTGATTTTGCGGAAAATATAACTACAGAGGGCGTAGATTTAGCACATTTACCCGTTGGGACAAAATTGCATATCGGTGAAGCAATTCTTGAGGTAACACAGATAGGCAAAGAATGTCACAATAACAAATGCGCAATTTTTCAGCAGGTGGGCGACTGTGTTATGCCGCGTAACGGAATTTTTGCAAAAGTAATAAAAGGTGGAGAAATTAATAGTGAAAGTAACTGTTATTACAGTATCTGACAGGGCTTTTAAAGGGATTTACGAAGATTTATCAGGTCCTGCTATCGAGAATATCTTAAAGCAGCATATTGATAATATTGAAATTTCCGGAGTTATCGTCCCTGATGAAGAAGAACAGCTTTTAAAGGCTTTAAATAATGCTTTGGAATCTGATTTTATAATAACTACAGGGGGAACAGGGCTATCTGATCGTGATATTACTCCTGATGTTTGTGAAAAATACTGTGATAAAGCATTACCCGGAATCGCGGAAATACTCAGGGCTGAATCTTATAAAGAAACCCCTCAGGCAATGCTTTCCCGTGGTTTTGCAGGTATTAAAAACAAAACTGTCATCGTAAATTTCCCCGGCTCTGTTAAAGCAGTAAATTTATGCACAAAAATACTTATTCCTGTTATGGAACACGCTGTTAAAATGCTGAATAATGAGGGGCATTAACCTCCGCCGACTAAAGGAAAAAGCGATACTATGTCACCGCTTTTTAATTCCTGATCAAGGTCAGAATGGCGACCGTTAATGAAAATTATTGCAGGCTCTTCTTCAGTAATATGAAGCCATTTGATGATTTGTCTTATGGTAATTCCTTGATAGTGTTCAAATTTACCTTCGGTTGCACTTTCAGGAAACTGCCCTTTACGCAAAGTTGCAAATAATTTAACTGTGATGGGCATAAATATCCTTAATTAGTCGTTGCTGTTGTTTCCCAGTTAAACACGCTGTCTAAATCCTCATCTTTAATATCAAAAATTTCGTTATGAGGAGCAACAGACTCTACTTTAAAGAAATGCGGCAATCGATCTTGAGCTGATGTAAAGCCGGCTCTCTTATTAAAGTCTCTTTCGGTTGAAAGAATCGTTTGCCCTAGTTTAACAACACTGTCAGCTGTCATTTCAAGCCCGTAGAAAGCATTTATCATATCCAGCATAGCCTGAAAAGTTTCCGGCTGGTCTAATATTGCAAAAGCAATAAATAAACATAAGCCTGTCGCATCAATAGCAGCTGTTGCAACCTGAAGATTTCTGGAAAGTTCAACCTGTCCTTCAGTTTTTAAAGGATCAACGTATCCTCCTGATTTTAAAATATTTGTAGCAATGCAATATCCTGCGGTATGATCTGCCCCCATAGGGCTTGTGGCATAAGTTACACCGATACCTTTAACTGATCTCGGATCATAAGCAGGTAATGCCTGATTTTTAACTACTGGAACTCTTTCCACTCCGAAGACTTTGCCCGTTGTGCCTGCACCGCTGCCAAGTATGCGACCTAAAGGTGTACCTTCCCCAATTTCTTTAACAAGTCTGATTGCACCATCGGCATCACCAAATTTAATTATGCCCGCATCCATAGCTACACCGATTGCAACGCCTGTTTCAATGGTGTCAATGCCGATATCATCATCAAGGTGATCCAGCATAGCAATTTTATCAAGGTCATCAATTCCGCAATGACCGCCATGAGCCCAAACTGTTTCATATTCAGGCTGTTTGCTTATATAATTTCCGTCTTTATCAACATAAATTCCTGAGCATTTGATAATACAACCTCTATGACAGCCATGTGTTGGTTGACCGCCTCTTTTTGCTTCTATTTCAGCCATTAATTCTCCGCTAATATTTGAAGCACCTTCAAACTGTCCTGTTTTAAAGTTGCGTGTAGGATACCCACCTGCTTCATTAAGAATATTTGTTAAAACATTAGTTCCATAAGCAGCTAACCCCTGACCTGTAACAGGATGTTTTTGTAAACCTTCAGCAAATCTTTTGTTTGCATCCTTAAATTTTTCAGGGTCTTTTGGCGCGCGCATTGACATTCCTTTGTCATCAAGAACAATCAGTTTGACTCCTTTTGAACCCATAACTGCACCTACTCCGCCGCGTCCTGCATGGCGTGTCGGTCTTAATTCCATATCTGTGCAGGCTATTGATGCCGAAGCCATCTTCATTTCCCCTGCCTGACCAATAGAAAGACAAGCTACTTTTTCGCCGTATTCTTCTTTTACTTTCTCAATAACTTTGTAATTGCCAAGCATTTTAAGGCTATTATCAGGAACAATCTTGATACCGTCTTTATTGATAACGATTTTATACAGATCATCTGTTTTAGGTTTCCCTTCAATGATAATTGCGGCATAGCCTAGTCGGGCAAGTACTTGAGCAGCTTGTCCTCCGGCGTTGGATTCTTTTATTCCTCCGGTAAGCGGACTTTTACAGCCTATAGAAAGTCTGCCTGTCATAACGCCAATGGAACCGCTTAATAAGCCGGGTGCAATAACGAGCTTGTTTTCTTCGCCTAAAGCGTGACATAGCGGTGTAACTTCTTTAGAAATAACCGCAGAAGTTAACCCTCTTCCCCCAAGCCCTTCGTATTCTTTATTTGAAGTAATAGTAGCACTGGGTTCACCTTCAGCGCCCATGTTAATTCTTAAAATTTTGTCCATTGACCTCTCTCCTATTCGTATTTATTTTTTTATTAATAATAATTTTAGACTATAAAATCCTTTTTGCAATAAATATGTTGAAAAATACAATATACTAAAAAGAATTTTTTATAGTATCTTATATTTATTACATTTATGTTCATTATATTTATATTTAAGCTGGCTCGTTAATTAAAGGGAATGAAAAATAAATCTTGGGAGAAGGTTCGACTATGCAAAACAAAAATAATTTGTTTATATCGTGGATTGTTATTGGGTTTTTTTTGATAAATTGTTTTTATGTGCCTGTATATGCCGAAAATAATAATACTTATTTTACTAAACCAACTGTTGTAAACGCAGAAGATAATAATAAAACTGTACAACTTTATAATAAAACAGAAAATAATATCAATATAAGCAATATAGAAAAAATCTTTTATAATCCTGATAAACCGGATTATTTAAAACAATTCGGATATGAAATTTTTACTAATAAATCTGTATTAACAGATAGCAGTAAAACTTCCAAAGATTATAAGCTTAATATCGGTGATAGACTTGATATATACTTCTGGGGCGATTCGATAGATATGATAAACCTCAGCGGAAGTGAACTTATTAAAAATTCAAACGATGTTCAGGTCGATAAAGAAGGCAATCTCTTTATACAAGGTGTTGGAATTATTCCTGCAAAAGGTAGAACGATATTTTTAGTAGAAAAATCTATTATGCAAGGAGTGTCATCCAAGTTTGATAACATAAAAGTTAAGGCTGTTGTCGCTGATTCAGGAAAATTTCCTGTAATTATTACAGGAAACGTTAAATACCCCGGTACAGTGTTTGTAAATACACGCTCAACTATTCTTGATGCGCTGAATTTTGCCGGCGGAATTCAAAAAAACGGCTCTCTCCGAGAAGTAATATACATTAATTCCAAAACCAAAAAAAGAAAATCTGTTGATTTATATGCACTGATTTTAAATGGAAATTATAATCAAATCACTTTTGGAGAAGGCGATCTGATTTTTGTTAAACCTGTTGGTAAAGTAGCGGCAGTAGATAACGGAGTTAAAAATCCCGGAATATATGAATTTAAAAATAATGAAACTCTAAAAGATATTGTTAATTTTGCATCAGGATTTCTTCCGAATATAAATCAAAAACTTATGCAGATTGAAGGGTTTGATTTAGTTAGCGGGGGAAAAAAAATTTATGATGTCAAATACAGTGATTTAGCGCAGTTAAAGCTTAAAGACGGTGATTTTTTACAATTTAAAAATCTTTATGACCAGCCTGAAAACTTTGTGAATATTTCAGGTAATATTAAAAATCCGGGAAGGTTTCAATATAAAAAAGGACTAAAATTAGCTGATGTGTTGAAATCAAAAGACGAACTTTTATCAGGCACTTTTACAGATCAGGCTGTAATAGAAAGAGTTTCTGGGATATCAAAAGAAATTGTTTCAATACCTGTTTCGCTTATAGATTTTTTTAACGGTTATACAAATCCTGAATTAATGCCGCAGGATCAAATAAAAATATTTCCAAGCACGACTATGGAAACTATATGCGTTTCAGGCTGCATACTTAATCCCGGAATAATTCCTTATAATGAAAATATGACATTAAAAAATGTTCTTGCCTCGGTCAGATTCACTGTAAATTCTTCAAATTTTGAAAACGTAAGCAATACTGATAAAAAAATTGACGAAATACAAATCAAAAACATTGTTGCTGAATTTACTGGAAAAAATAATCAAAATATTATAAATACTGCTGAAAATGTTGATAATAATAGCCAAAGCACGTCAAGTGCCGTTGAAAATGCAAGTAATAATCAATATAATATAAGTATTGCTGAAAATTCTCTTAATAATAAAGAAATAACAAAAGTGGTTTACCTGTATGACCTACTTGTGCAAAACAATAAAACACAGGACTTAATTTTACAGGCAGGAAACAGAATACTTTTTAGAGAGTTGAAACCAAACGAAAATTTGGAAACAGTTCAGATATTAGGACATGTTAATACTCCCGGAATTTATAAATATTCAGATAATTTGAAGCTTAAAGACGTTATTAATATGGCAGGCGGAGTTAATAATAACGGCTATTTAAAAGGAATAATCTTCTTGAGAAAATCAGTTTTAGATACGCAAAAACAAATTCTTGATGATTATATTTTAAAACAGCAGGAAAGCTTATCTGATAAACTGACCAAACTTGAAATTTCAGATCAGAAACAGATTAATGTTAATGTTCAAAGCTATATTAAAAATCAGATGAATTTACTTGAAATGCTGAAAGAAAAAGCTCAAAAAGGTTATGGAAGAATTAGCCTGAATATAAATTCTAATGATGTTAATAACCTGTCAGAAGATGAAAATTTAGATATACAGCCAGGTGATGAGATATTTGTTCCGCTCTTGTCAAAATATATTATGGTTTTAGGTGAAACAATGAATCAGACGGCAATTAACTACGACAAAAACAAAACTGTTAAAGATTATATTAATAATGTAGGTGGCTTTACGGAATATTCTCATAAAAATGCAATATATATTGTTAAAGCTGGTGGTATGGCAGAAAGAGTTAAATTTGCTTCAAGAAAGAAACTTGAACCGGGAGACACAATTTTAGTACCAAGAAAAGAACAGCTACAGATTGATTGGACTCAAGTATTTAAAGATTTTATAGAAGTTGCAGCACGTGTATTAAGCTCAGTGTATGTAATTACTAAGATATAAATAATTACTCTAAAGGTAAGCTAAAATAGAAAGTTGTGCCTTTTCTCAGTTCTGTTTCGAACCAAATTCTTCCTCTATGTGCTTCAATTATTTGTTTTGCCAGATATAGTCCTAATCCTGCTCCGATTTTTCTTTCAATTGCAATTGCCATGG
>Ga0154353_1008_pt3 | contig 8336 bp, 10 predicted proteins | sample RifGroA2_FD_115881 | JGI IMG/M metagenome (GOLD analysis project Ga0154353, IMG submission 115881) | Candidatus Melainabacteria bacterium GWA2_34_9
TGTTGCAGGTGAAACAGCCAGCGGAAAATCCAGTTTTGTTTACGACATGGTTGATTCCATAAATTCTATCCATGCCAGAATGGGGCTGGAAGAAAACATAACTAAAGTTAATGCTGATAATTATTATTACGACAGATCAAAAGAAGTTAAAGCTGCAGGCGGAATAGCCAAATTTGTAGAGAATTATGACCTTGATGCTCCGAGCGCGGTTGATCTTGCGCTTTTAAAAACCCATATAGAAAAACTTATTTGCGGGCATGACGCCATGACCCCTAAATATTTTCTGGATGGAACTGCTATAAGAATTGACAATCATATCCTCTGTAAAACGAATCCTATTATTGTTTCCGAGGGTATTTTTAATTTAAACGACACAATTAAAGATGTATTTGATTTTTGTTTCTATGTAAATGTTTCGCCTGAAGCGCAAAGGGAAAGGTGGTTCAGACGTGCAGAAGAAAGAGATTTTAAAGGCGAGCAGGCTATAAAAGCCTTCGCGAGTATTATGGATAAAACTAAAATTCATATTAAACCTACTGTAAACAATGCTGATATTATCATTAACGGCGAAGCAAACCGCGAAGATTATCGAAAATCAGCAGAAAAGCTTTTTAATATCTTTTGGGATTTATCAAAAGTACCTGTTTAAATTACACCCTGTCATTCTGAGGACTTTAGTCCGAAGAATCTGCGTGGTATAGTAATACATAAATTGTCATTCTGAGGGCTTTAGCACGAAGAATCTATCCAACTTGCAAATATATACTATAATACAAAACAGGACAGATCCTTCGGCTTCACCTCAGGATGACAAAGAAGACAAGGGATGACATTAAAAGGCAAAATAAATGAACTTAACCATTTTCGCAGGAACTTTCAACCCGATACATATTGCGCACCTAATAGTTGCGGAATCTGTCCGCACGGAATTAAACGCTGAAAAAATCCTGTTCATCCCCTCGTTTATTCCTCCATTTAAGAATGGTGATGTGGCGGAAGCCGAGCATCGACTGAATATGGTCAAATTAGCCATAAAAAACAACCCTCATTTTGAAGTTTCTGATGTAGAACTGAAACTTCAGGGAACTTCTTATTCTTACAACACAATTCTGGAGCTTTACAGACAAAATCCGCAAATAAAAGAAAAAATTAACTTCATCATCGGCGCGGATGCTTTTAATCATATAGAAACTTGGTATAAACACGAAGAACTGGCGAAATCAATTAATTTTATCGTGCTTGCCCGACCAAAAAGCAAAGAAGTAGAGGAAATCGTGAGCAATTTAAGCCTGAAAGATTTTAGCTATCAATTTGTGGAAGCTCCGAGGATTGATATTTCTTCTTCTTATATAAGACAGCGAATTAAAGAGAATAAATCTATAAAATACCTTGTGACAAATGAAGTGGAAAACTATATTATAGAAAATAAGCTTTATTGGGATTAAGAGAAAAATAATGATAGACATAAAAGAGTGGATAAAAGACAGACTGAAATGCGATGAAGAAAGGTATCTTCATTCTCTTGGGGCGGAAGAAAAGGCAAGGGAACTCGCAGTAAGGTTCGGCGCGGATGTTGAAAAAGCTGTCCTCGCGGCACTTATCCATGACAACGCAAAATGCTTTCCTTACAAAGAACTCGTAAAAATCGTAGAAGATAATAAATTTCCCATAGCTGACGATATTAAAAACAATCACAAAATCCTCCATGCCTTTGCAGGGGCGTATCTGGCGCAAAAAGAACTCGGCATAGACGACGAGGATATTTTAAACGCCATAATGTACCACACTACAGGCAGAGTTGAAATGAGCTTGCTGGAAAAAATAGTCTATCTTTCCGACAAACTGGAAACAAAAACAAGACCCCCTGAATATCTGGATAAAATCAATAAAGTTCTTGATGAAACAAACGATATAGACAAAACGATTCTTTTGACTATAGATTTAACTATAAGAAGCCTTCTTGACAGAAAACTTGTGATAAATTCCCAAACTATAGACGTTTGGAATCATTTAACAACAAAATTTTCAAACTAAAACATTAAAAAATTATTAGTTTTATTTGCCGATACCAAAAAACCTAGTATAATAAACTAGTATACTTATATTAATGAGTATTTAGTCTTTTTTTTAGCTGGTAGAATTAGTAAGTATAGAGGTATAAATTGAGCTTAGAAGAATATTTAGGGCTATTTATCGACGAATCCAAAGAAAACCTACAGGTTTTAAACGGAAATTTATTAAAACTGGAAAAAGAACCTGAAAATACAGAAGTTTTAAACGAAATATTCAGAGTTGCGCATACTTTTAAGGGTATGGCAAAAACAATGGGCTTTAACTATACGTCAGATTTGACACATAACATGGAAAACCTTCTTGACCCCTTAAGAAGCGGTAAAAAGCAGGCAACAGGCAAAGTTGTTGATCTTCTTTTCAGCTGTCTTGACAAGTTGGAAGGCTTAGTTGACAGCATTGTAGACAAAGGTTCCGAACACGAAGATACTTCTGTAAATGAACTTGTAAAAGACTTACAGGCAGCTATTAATAACAAAGAAACTGCTGAGCCTGATACTTCAGCCTGTCAGAAATTGGAATTCAATGAATATGAACAAATAGTAATTCAGGAAGCGATTTCACAAGGCTTAAACGTCAAAGAAATAACCGTATGCATTTCAAATGACTGCGTACTCCCCGGCGTCAGAAGCTTTATGGTGAATTCTGCGCTTGAAAACATGGGTGAAATTATAAAATACCAGCCTTCTGTTGAAGAAATAGAATCAGGTGTTTTCTTAAAAACAAAAGACTTCGACCATGCCGTCAAAGTTTTATTGATTACTCATGAGCCTGACGAACATATTATTGACAAAATCCAGGATATATCAGAGATTGCAGAGGTTGAAGTTTCTGATATAACTGCTGAAACTCAAATAAATCAAAAACTGGAAGAAAATAATATCGACACGACTGAAGAAAATCAACAACCTGAAGAAAACAAACAGGAAGATCTTCAATCGCAAAAAGCAATTTCCAAAGTTGTTAATCAAACCATAAGAGTAAATGCAGGCAGGCTGGACAAGCTTATGAATCTTGTTGGAGAGCTTGTAATCAACAAAACAAGGATTTTTGAACTCTCAAAAGGACTTGAAAATAATGACCTCTTGAATTCTGTAGGTTTCATGGAAAATATTACCGGAGAAATTCAGGAAATCGTAATGAAACTTAGAATGGTGCAGGTAGATCAGGTGTTTAACAGATTTCCGCGCCTTGTGAGAGATATTTCCAAAAACCTAAAAAAAGAAGTAAATCTGGTAATTAAAGGCAAAGAGATCGAAATTGACCGTGCTGTTGTTGATGAAATAGGCGATCCTCTTGTTCACTTAATAAGAAATTCATTGGATCACGGACTTGAAACACCTGAAGAACGTATCAGAAACGGCAAATCCGCAAAAGGCACTATAGAATTACACGCCTTGAACGAAGGCGATAATATCCTCATAAAAGTTATCGACGACGGAAAAGGCATAGACCCTGAAAGAATCAAAAGCAAAGCCATCGCTAAAGGGTTTATCACAGAAGAAGCCGCCCGCTCTTTAGATGAAAGCGCTATTTTTGATTTAGTACTAAAACCCGGTTTTTCTACGATAGAAGTTGCAACTGATTTATCAGGACGCGGCGTTGGAATGGATGTTGTCAAATCCAAAGTTTCTTCGCTCGGCGGTACAATAGATATCAGCTCAAAAATAAACAAAGGCACAACTGTTACAATAACACTACCGTCTACAATGGCAATTATTCAAGCGTTAATTATCAAAATAGGCGAAGAAATTTACGCAATGCCTCTCAATTGCATTAATGAAGTAATTGATATAACAGCAAACCAAGTTAAGAAAATTCAAAACAAAGAAGTTATAACTGTCAGAGAAAAGACTATTCCGCTTATACGAATGCCTGAATTCCTTGAAACGCCTGATTATGTAGAAGATCCTGAAAAACCGATTACTGTTGTAATAGTAAAAAGCCATGAAAAATATCTTGGCATATCGGTAACAGAACTTGTCGGTCAGCAGGAAGTCGTTATTAAGCCGATAAACAAAAAATTATGTTCAGAGCATTATATTTCAGGAGCGACAACTCTTGGCAACGGTGAAGTAGCATTGATATTAAACATTAATAATTTAGTATAATCCCAACTTAAAACGAATAACCAGAATAAAAATTTAGGAGAGCTAAATGCTTGAAGATTTAATAAGATCAGGACAAAAAGAACTACAGGTAATTATATTCAAACTTGGAAGCGAAGAATATGCAGTTCCAATCAACTGCGTTCAAGAAATAATTATGCCCCAAAAAGCCACCAGAATCCCCAAATCTCCTAAATATGTTGAAGGAGTTATTAATTTAAGAGGAAACATAGTACCTGTAATAGACGGTAAAAAGAAATTTCTGTTAAAAGAAAAATCAAGCAACCCTTTGATTGATAAAAGAATTATGGTTCTGGAAGTCGAAAACGAAACGACAGGATTGATTGTTGACAGCGTAAATGAAGTAATTAACCTGAATGTAAGCGAAATTGAACCGCCTCCGATTGATCTTGAAGAAAATACTGAAATATTCTGCGGAATAGGAAAATATAATAACAGATTATTAATTCTTATAAATTCAGAAAAATTTATGACAATCCATGAAGAAGCAAAAAAGATAGAAGCTTTTTCTAAAGTAACAGACGTGATAAAAAAAGCCAGAGCAGCAGTTTAACAGAAAAAACAAAAGGATTAATTAATGACACTAGATTTAGATAAACTGTTAAACCGCGTTGATGCAATTCCTCATAATTTTCACATTGCAATAAAAGTTGCAAAAATGCTTGATGACTTTAATGTAAACATTCAAGAGTTGTCTAAAATTATCGGAACTGACCAATCTTTTACCGTTCAGCTTTTAAAACTTTGCAATTCAGCGCAATATGGTTTTTCCAGAAAGATTGTAACTGTAAATGACGCAATAACAAGACTGGGATTTAAAACCTTAAAAAGCCTTGTTTTTGTAGTTGTATCAAAAGGTTCTTTTAACAGACAAATTGAAGGCTATGATCTTGCTAAAGGCGAATTATGGAGAAATTCTTTATCATGTGCGGTATATTCCAAATATCTTGCTGAAATTTCTGGATATAAAGATCCTGAATTAGCTTTCACAGCGGGTTTATTAAGAGACATAGGAAAATTGATTATCCATGAATATGTAAAAGAAGAATATGATAATATTGTCAATCTTGTAACTTCTGAAAACATAGGCTTTTCAGAAGCAGAAGAAAAGATTTTAGGATATAATCATTCTCAAGTCGGTGCTAAAATTGCAGCAAAATGGAATTTTCCAAAAGTCCTTGAAGAAACAATTGAGTTTCATCATAGCCCGAAAAAAGCTAAAAATACCTGCGTAGACAAAAAACTTATAAACATTGTCCATGTGGCTGACTCTGTGACAATGATGCTCGGAGTAGGGATAGGAAATGACGGAATGATGCATAGCCTAAACATAACTTCTCTGGAAAATCTTGGAATAGACATAAATTCGGTAGGTATCGAAACATTGATTTCTGATATGGTGGACTTAAATTCAGAAATTGATTTACTAATGGCAAGTATAAGTTAGATTAATTAAGAAATAAATAATGAGTAACGTGATAAACATAGGAATGAGCCAAATAGAAATAACATCAAAACCCGGGACTGTTTTGGTAGCCCCGAGTCTTGGTTCGTGTATCGGGCTGGCAATTTATGATCCCATATTAAAACTTGGGGTAATGGCTCATATTGTTCTTCCTGACAGTGCAAAAATCTTGAAACAAACTGAACATTGCGGAAAATATGCAGATACTGCCGTTCCTGAAATGTTAAAAAAATTGTTTGCAGTAGGGGCGAATAAAAATAAACTTATTGTAAAGATGGCAGGCGGAGCACAAATGTTTAATCTGGAAAAAGGTGCTAATGTATTAAATATAGGTCTAAGAAATACACTTGCAGTAAAAACAGCCCTTTCAAAAGAAGGTCTAACATTAGTAAAGTCTGATACAGGGGGCAATAAAGGCAGAACATTTAAACTTGATGTACAGACAGGAATTTTTTCAGTAAAATTAATTGGACAAGAAGAAGTTGAATTATAATATAATAAAATTATAGGAGGATAACAATATATGCCCAAGGTACTAATTACAGATGACGCTGCATTTATGAGAATGATGCTTAAAGACATTCTGACAAAAGGCGGTTATGAAATAGTCGGAGAAGCTGTTAACGGCAATGACGCCGTGGAAAAATATAATCAATTCAAACCTGACCTTGTAACTATGGACATCACAATGCCTCAATGTGACGGAATAACCGCATTAAAACAAATCATGGCTTCCGACCCTGCTGCAAAAGTTGTTATGTGCTCCGCTATGGGTCAACAGGCAATGGTTATTGAATCTATTCAGTCTGGCGCAAAAGATTTTATCGTAAAGCCATTCCAGCCTCAAAGAGTGTTGGAAGCTGTTAAAAAACTTATCGGATAAGTTTTAAAAATACAAAATTTACAATTGTCATCCTGAGCAAAGCGAAGGATCTGTCTAGATAAGAATTAAAGCTTTTATTTATATTTTGGACAGATTCTTCGGACTAAAGTCCTCAGAATGACAATTTTTTATTTTTACATCATTGTCATTTGCAAATTCTTATCATAATTTCGTCTGTATTTACAAAGTTTATAGCTTTTTCGATGTTTCCTGAATCCGACAAAACCGTATAAAAATTTTCTTTTATTGTGGGAGCTGTTTTAACCGCTTCAATAAATTCCGATTTATTCAGGGGATATTTTGAAACATAGTCAAAGAATCCTGTTGTTTCAAGGAAATTTTTTACGACTTCAAACTGATTATTTTGCAGATAACTGCAAATATACGTCGCTATCCCTACCTGAATTCCGTGCATGGACTGCTTTTTAGTAACCTCATCATAAGCATGGGAAATCAAATGTTCACTTCCGCTTGCAGGTCTGCTCGAACCAGCTATTTCCATAGAAATACCGTTCATTAAAAGCGAATTTGCAAGATGATAAAGAAATTCTGTACTTTTTATGTCGAGATTTTGATAATTTACTATATCTGCAACGGTATTATTAGCAATAAGATAAGAAAAATCATTAAAACCGTCTTTCCCGAGACGAGAAGCTTCCTGCCAATCGAAGCCCGCTGTAACCTTAGAAATCAAATCTCCTATTCCTGAATATATGCAAGATTCAGGACTGGTCTGCAATGCTTCTATATCAACAATTACACCATAAGGGATTTTGGCTTTAACTGATTTTCGTTTGTTTTCCACCAAAAGCGACGAATTTGGACTGCAAAACCCGTCATTAGACGTTGAAGTAGGTATGCTTATAAACGGCAAATCCAGTACAAAAGCGCAGTATTTAGAATAATCCAGAGCTTTTCCTCCCCCGATTCCGACAAGCGCATCAACGTTTTTGGGAATTCTAAACGCTGTATGAATTATATTTTCTATATGAATTTCTTCTATCGTATCCTTGTGAAGAATTTTTATTTCGGTTGAATCAAGACTCTTAAAGATTTTCTCACCAAAAATTTCTTCAATTCCTGCACTAAAAAAGCAGGCAACATTCATAAAACTTTCTTCTTTAAGGTATTGTCCTAAATTAGAAAGTTCTCCATTACCAATTTTCAGTATAGAGGGGATAAATATCTGTTTCTGATGAAATTTAATCATTTAATTACCATTAATTACTTTTCAAATAATCAAACACTTTGCAGTAAGAATCAAGCTCTATGAAGTCAATATTATGCTCTTTGCAAAGCTCAAGCAGTGTTCCTCTGGCAAAAACAACATCTGCCCAAAGTGCTGCATTATAATCAGGAGTGCCGTCTCCAGCAAAAACAGTCAATTCATACTTGCTTTTCAGAAATTTCATAACCGCTTCTTTACTGATTCCGTAGTTTTCTGAATAAAAAACGGAATCTTCCGACTGTTTTGTCATTTGAAGCCCATTTTTAGGGGAATAGGTACTTTCGTTAGCTATCAAATTTACAGAGTTTTTGACTCCAAGAAAGTCCAAAATCACGTTAATATAATAATCCGCACCTGCACTTACAATATAAATATCGATGTTGTTTTCGTTACAGTAACTTACTAGCTCGGTAAAACAATCCTCAACGGGAAGTTCAAGAATAATTTTATGAAGTTCCTCTTCATTAATATGAATTTTTCCAAAAATTCTATTTAAAGCCTCAAAATGTGTGATTTTCCCTGCCTGATAATCTTTCCAAGGCTGAACATCTTCTTCTGTCA
>Ga0154353_1028_pt2 | contig 8239 bp, 1 predicted proteins | sample RifGroA2_FD_115881 | JGI IMG/M metagenome (GOLD analysis project Ga0154353, IMG submission 115881) | Candidatus Melainabacteria bacterium GWA2_34_9
TTTTAGCCTGTGCATTAACTATGCCGTCCAAATCCACGTTAACATTGCTTATTCCGCCTTCTGTGGAGATGATGTCAAGGTTATTTCCCTTGATATTTGCGATATTTACATTGGTTTTATTCTCGGCATCAAGATCACTTAAATTCACCAATACATTAGCGTTAATATTGCCCTGTGAAAGTAATTTAACATTTCCTGTATTTGAATAGACTTTATTAATATTAATACCGCTTAAAGCATTTAAATGGATGTCTGTTCCTGACTGAATATTTAAATCACCTGTGTTATCAATAAATAAAGCCTGATCGTCTGATGCAAGACTACCAACATTGTTAGTAGAATTTAAAGTAATATTTTTGGCGGTTATATTTGCTTTGCCATCGTTTCTGGCTGAATCTATGGATGTTGCAGTAAGTTTAACATCTCCGTCTTCGGATTTGATTGTATTAGCTTTAATATCGCCATTTTCTGTAATAAATACGCTGGATTGGGCATCAACACTTAAACTTCCTGTTGTAGATACCAATATGTCCTGAGTAATTGTTCCTACGTCTGCATTAGTGGAATTTAGGCTTACATTATGACCGACTATTCCTGAACCAACATAGCCAGTTTGCCTGATAGCACCATCAGCAGTTAAAGTCAGGTCACCTGCTGTAATTGCTTTATTGACGAGCATTTGTCCGATTTTTTCCTCGATATTTATAAGACCGGAATTTGTTGAAACAGCGTTCAAATAGCCGTCTCTTAAATCTGTACTAATTGCAGTGTCAGTACTTCCAATATTATTTTTAGCGGTCAGACTAATGTTTTTCGACTGGATTGTTGAATTTCCAAGATTAAAAATACTTCCATTCGGATTAGCAATATTAATATCGCCGGAATTATTCATAATATTTTCTTTGAGATAAATATTAGAAGTTCCATTGTTTGTAATGTTTATCAATCCCTGGTCTTTGCCTAAAAATTCAATTCCGATTGGCTGTTTTGCGGCAATTGTTGCTGTATATGAATAAGTTACTATAGTCCAGTCATATCTTTTACCATGCCAGAACTCTGTCCATCCCGATCTCGGTATATATTTCCAATACCCGTATGATCCTGTGGCAGGCTGCTGATATGCTGCATCACTATTAGGAGAATAAGTTGCGTTATTCTGTCCCGAAATCGTTACATTGGGAGATGTAATGTCAGTTCCAACAGAATTCTGAACATGAATTACTTTGCTGTCATCACGTGAAATTGAGATTTCATTGGATTGAAGACCTTTATCCTTAATATATTTCTGGAAAGTAGTTGTTTTATTTACAATGCTGTCAGCATCTGTATTACTTATTTTGAAGTTATTTATATAAACTTTTCCGTTTATTTCCTGATTTGTGTTTAATTGGTTAACTTCAAGGTCGTAATTTGTATTGTTGATTACGTTTATTTCACCATAACCAGAAACAACTTTTAATTTGCCGTTTCCGGAACTTAAAATTTCACCCTGAAGAACGATATTTCCGCCTCTAATGTCGGCTCTGTAAAGCTTAATTCTTTGTGCGCCCGAATCCCATACAGCTTTTATTCCGTTAATGTCTTTGTTGGAACCAAGAGTGGTAACCGGTATAAGTTCTGTTTTTTCTGTTACATCATTATAAGTTAAATCAGTAAGAGGGTTGAAATTATTAATAACAACAGACCTGTAATCAGTACCACTCTGGATTGTGCCGTTTACGTCAATCTTTTGCGCCGAAATTATAATATTTTCACCGGCGTAAAGTATGGAGGTTCCGGCTGTTCCGCCTGTAAGGTATCTGCCTTTTGTAAATTCATGGATATAATCGCCTTTTGGTACATAAATAAAGACGTTTTGAGCATTGATAAGTCCCTGTGTAATAACACTACCGCTCATATTCCTTACAGTGAAATCACCGCCAAGATTTTCTATATCTTTTGAGAATAATATGTCTGAACTGTCTTTGTATGTGAGTAAACTTAAATCCACTGACGGATCATCAGGATCAAAAGCATTATAGATATCTATTTTTTTGCCTTTGTTGGTTCCCGGATTTATAGCTATAGTTCCTTTTGAGTTACCATAGTTACTTATTAATTTTGATCCGTTCAGATTTATGTCGCCATTTGCGTTCTGGTTGATTTTCAGGACATCAAACACCATGTTTTTTGTAGTCCTGTTGATAACTTCAATAGAAAAATCGTTCCCCGGAGCTGTTATGGAACCTGTTCCGCTTAAAGTTCCGTTAATGTTTACATAGCCCGAATCAATTGTTGCAGGCTTAACTTTCAAAGCGCTTATTGTTGTGCCGCCAGTAGCGTCTGCTTTTGCGTCTATTAAATTCAGTTTATCCTGTTCTAAACTTTTTATATCTGTATCTATATTAGAAACTATTTGGGATTTATTTGACAAATCTGCTTCAGCTTCATCAATTTGATTCTCTTTTGTAATGATATCGGCTTTAATATCTGATATTTCACCGTTAAGTGTTGATATTGTCCCTTCAAGTGTTGCAATTTCGCCTTCCAGTGTAGATATCTCACTCTCAAGAGTGCTTATTTGAGACTCGAGAGCAATTTTTTTCGTTTCATAATCAGAAGCAGTTTTGTCTAATGCATTAATTTGTCCTTGTAATGTTAATATAGATGCATTTTTTGTGGTTATGGTGCTGTTGTTGGTAGCTATTTGCCCATTTTTGGTAGTTACTAATCCTTCTTTGTTGGATTGAGAAGTTTCCAAGGTTTCCTTCTCAGTGTTTTTTGTGGTTAAAGTGGTTTGAGCTGAGGTTTTATTGGCTTTAGCCTCTGTAAGATCTGTGTTTAATTCTGTAATATCAGCAGTGATAGCATCTATTTCTACCTGAAGCTCTTGTTCTTGATTGTATGCATATTCTGCTGTTCCATCAAGGTTTACACCATCTTCTGTAATAGTTCCGTCAAGCGCAATGGTCAATTTTCTATTATTATAAAGTCCGCTTTTTACAGCACCATTTATTTCAACATCATTGCTTGTTGAGGTATCGCTGCTTCCACCGTGTTTATATCTCGTAATAGGAATACCAAACAGTAAATAAAATTTGGATTTTGATACGCTGTAACCGCTGGAGTATGTTGAACCGGAATTTGACAACAGGTTTACATCCTCGCCGGCTGTTATATTTGCCCCACCCGCGATACTGATGTCATTATTGATTCCTACATCTGCATCAGCGCTTACACTGCCAAAATTCCATAATAATCCTGCAGAATCGCCTCTTGCATTTGCAATGGCTTTATTGTATGCGTTATTTCCTCTTATATCCTTGCCTATAACAAAATAAGCATCCTTGTTTGGTCTGATTAAAGAATTTCCTTTAATATTGATAAAGTTCGTGCTTGAAACATCAGCTTTTGCACGACCATTTGCTATAGGAGCAAGTCCTTTACACTCTGAAAGCACGTATGATGTGGCACTTGTATTGGATTTTAAATAGGTATTAATATTATTATAGGCATCAACAGTAGAATTGGTGTCAAAGGTTGCAGTCAATGCATTGTCAATATCAATACTTGTATTAATATTGGCATAGCTTATAGCACCTTGCGCAACCAAATTAGCACTTTCTGAAATAATGGAGTCGGCGTTTAATAACATATTAAGGTTTCCACCAATATTAAGATCGGAATAACTTCCAATTGCTGCGTTAATCGTGGAATCAATATTTGAAGTTGAATCGCCGGAACCAAAGGTTCCAAGACCGGAAGCTCCGCCTATAAGACTATAGCCTGAGCCGAAATTGGATATTCTGTTGTAACCGTCAAGTGTTAAATCTTCACCTGTAGTTATATTATTGTAGTTGCCTATTGCTACGTCAGTTGTTAAAGCAATATCATTATATGTACGGGGTATGCCTGCTGCAATGATGCCTGCGGCACTATTATTATTTGTTGTCTTATATGAAAGCGTAGAATCAGCATCCAAAACAACTTTTTTGCTAACATTTATGTTATTTTTTGCTGAGGATATACTATTTCCTGTATAAACTTTATTGTTTGAAGTAACATCGAGATCTGAAACCGAACCGCTTCCGCCTACCATTCCGCCGCTTCCTGCGGTCACATTTGTATCAGCATATTTATCAGCTTTTAAAGTAAGGTTAACATTGGTAGCATTGATACTTTTACCTGCAATAGTATTGGATTTGATATAAATATTGTTATTTTCATCTATATCTGTTTTAGCTTCTGTGTATCCACCGGCAACCAGACCATAAGCCCTTCCTGATGCGTTTGATTGGGCAGCATTATAAGAGTTTACTGTTAATGAAATATTATCAGTTGTGGTTATTTGTGAGTCTTCTCCGATATAGGAATTTATTGTGGAATTAATTTGGGCTAATGTTAATGTACCGTTTCCGCCTATTAATGCACCTGCAGAAGTATCTGCATAAGCTTTTGCCATATCAGAAATGCCGCTATTATGGCTGATGCCTAAATTAATTTCTTTTGCTTCTATATCAGCATCATCACCAATATAAGTTTCTATTATTGGGCTGGCTTTTGCCTCTGCTATTGAAACACCAACTGCAATTCCGCCAAAAGATCCGCCAAGTGCGTCTGCAATCGACTTAATTTTTGTAGTTGTATTGATATTTATACTATTATCTGTATCTATCAGGGCATTATTCCCGATATAAGCCCTGATTGTAGGTGTTAATATTGTTCTTGCATCTGAACCGTTGCCTGAATATATACCTGCAGAGCCAGCTTTAGTTTTGGAATTACCTGTAAGGGTAGCTGAAGCATCAATATCTACGCCGCCGACAGTTTTGGATGTATCCTGTCCAATTTTTACATTATTGCCGATATAAGCTTCTGCATCACCATTTATGGTTGTTTTGGCAATGGAGGCGCCGACTGCTACCTGTCCAATAGAACCACCCAGTGCTTCAGAGTACAAATCAACCTGTCTATCAGCTTTAATTATTATATTTTTAGTTTGATTAACAGTTACATCATTTCCTAAATATGCTTTTGTTTTGCTTGTTGAATTTGATTCAGAATAAGCTGCATTAGCAGAAGCATATAAACTTGCCGCACCGGCGAGAACTTTATTGTCGGTGCTTTCTATAGAGCTTGCATCTACAACGATATCATTTAAAGACGAAGAATTAACTGTTGAGTTATCAATAAATGCTTCAGTTGTATTATTAATATCAATAGTTGACATTGCACCGCCAAAAGCAGCCCCCAAAGAAATACCGACACCTCCAGTTTTTGCGACAATGTTTTCGGCTTTACTGAGAGCTGTTACGTTTATTCCGCCTGAACCTGTAATATTTGAGGAATTATTTATATAGGCTTTTACTTTATTATCAAGGTCATTTAGTGATACCGAAGCTGCTCCTGAAAATGCTGCGGCAGCTGCTCCAGCAACAGACCATACTTCTATTTCCTGTGTTGATTCTGCGTTTAAGTCTACTTTTTTGTTTGCATCAACAATTGAATTTGAAATATAAGTTTCAATCTCATTTTGTATAGTATTATCAGCTAAGGAAACACCAAATCCAAAGCCTCCAATAGCAGCCGAACCCGCAATGGATTTTATTCCGGAAGTATCTTCGGCAAATAAAGTTATATTTCCGCTGCCAGATTTTATTTTATTTGTACCGTTTGAATTTGTTATGTATGATTTAGTTTTATTGTCAATTTCGTTGCTTGCGTCAGAACCAGAAAGCCCTACGCTTCCTGAAGTACTGAATGCTAAAGATAGTGCTTCTATTGTATTATCAGAAGTAGCGGATAAGCTTATGTCGCCTGTTGCATTAACATTTGAAGAATCGATATAAGATTTTATCTCGTTGTTTATATCATTAGTAACAATGGATACCCCAGCAGACACACTACCTGCCACAGCTGCAGAAGCTACGACTGCTTTTATAACAGAAGTATCATCTGTATCAATTTCCAATTTTCCACCTGGTGTTAAAGAAGAGGAGTTTTCGACATAAGCAGAAGTATTGTTATTAATTTCATTTAACGAGACACTTACCGCAACTCCGGCTGTTTTTCCAACTCCGACTGTACCGGTAATTGTTTTAATTGTGTTGTTAGAATCGGCATCAAGCTTTATGTTTCCTGTATTAGTAATTGTTGAATTTGAAATATAAGCTGAATTTTTGTTAGCTTCATCTTCTCCCATAGAATTTAAAGCTAATGCAGCGCCAACTCCTGCTGTGCTGCCTGCAGACAAAACGCCGCCGTAAGCCTGAATTCCAGCATTGTTTGTTGTTGACAAGCTAACATTAGTGATATCTTTTATAGTGCTGTCTTTGATATAACTTGAATTTTTGATGTTTAAATCATTTATAGATACGGAACCTGCAACAGCAATTCCACCAATTCCTGTTGCCCCTGAGGCACCTGCTGAAATAGTCCAAATATCGCCCGTAAATTCAGAATCAAGGGTTATATTCCCACCTTGGGTAGAATTATCAATATCAGTATCTAAAATAAATGCTTCAATATCAGAGTTAATTTCGTTAGAACTGTATGAACCCGCAATACCAAGAGATTTTCCTTGAGTTCCTCCCAGAGAGAGGGCTGCAGAACCGGAAACTGCATCAATGTCATTGTCTGATACTGCATTTACGCTTAAGTTATGAGCCTTTGTATCAAGAGTTACATCATTTAAGTAAGCTTTAATTGTTTCATTTATTGTTGATATTCCGACATCACCTGAAACAGCAAGACCGTATTGTCCTGAACCAGATGCTCCTCCTTTGTTGGCAGCATCTTTAGATCCTACACCTGATGGTTCATTTGATACGATTGCTCCTGCCAGTCCCCAGGTGCTTATTAATCCTGTATTTTTAGCTTTTGTTAAAATGCTTGAATCTGTTGTTAAAATAAGATTATCTTTAACGCTTGCATTGTCAACATTTTTACCTATTATTGCCTGTGTGTCTCTTTTTATTTCTGAAACACTAAGTGATGCGCCAATACCGGCATTTTTTGCTTTTGCGACGCCGCCTGTTATATTTATTGCTTTAGAATCATCAGTTGCTGTTACTTCAAGACCGTTTTCTATTTCATCAGCTACTGAAAATCCGCTAATACTATCGATATTAATAATTGAATCGCTATCAATTTGAGCTAATGTTGTATTATCAATATTTAAAAATCCAAAGCTGCCGGAAAAAGCATACTTACCGGCTTTTGCGGCGGATGCGGCAATTGATAAATTATTCACGGCTGAATCAGCATTAACCTGTAGATAATTGGCATTGATAGTTGAATCGGAGTTGATTATTGCCTGTACGTCATTATTATAACCAATATCAATGTAAGAACCGCCTGCTCCGCCTTTTCCTCCATCAGCCCCAAAGAACTTAAGCCCTACTATGCCTGAAAAATTAACTGTTTGGGCTTCACTTATTGCGTCTACAATAAGTTTTTGAGTATTTGTTTTAAATGATGCATCCTGGTTTATTTTTACATTATTACCAATAATAGCCTTGCTTGTAGAGTTAAAGTCAGCAACATTAAAAGAACCGGCGATTCCTATGCCATCGCCTGAACCACCTGAACCATCGCTCGTTCCGGCGGTTGATCTTGCCCATGTAGTAAATATTCCGTTTTGTATGCCTAAATCACCGTTTAATTTTTCGAAAATATCACTGACACCGTTAATTTCATGCCAGGTAATGTGATAAGGCATTTTGTATTTTGATTTTACTTCAATATTGTGTGAAGCATTTAAAATCGAACCATTCCCGATTTTAGTTTCGGAATTATTATTAAATGTGGATATTGCTACTGCTGCTGAAACAGCATTTGCTTTTTTCTGCTCATCTTGCGGATTAACAAAACTTTTGGCTGAAACTTCAACCATTTCTTTTATTTCGGAATTTAAAATTATGTTGCCGGAGCCGCTTGTCGTATCTTTAGCTTCCAGTTTCGCTCCATCTTTTATAATAAGCTTGGAATTATTTGTATGATTTGCGTAAGCAACTCCACCAGCCAGTGCCAGTTTGGTTCCGCCCGACTGGGAATTTGCTGTAGATTGGTTCTTATTGCCAAACCAGCTTGACATTTTGCCCTTTAAGCCTGTATTTTTGGCAATAGGAACCATGATTTTGCCGCCAATTCCGCTGCCTACATCTGTAGATGCTTTTGTTGAGTTCCCTGCTTCAAAGTTTTTATCAGGATTGCTGTCATAATTATCATATTTATCAACTACTGTTACGTTTGATTTTAT
>Ga0154353_1038_pt1 | contig 7645 bp, 8 predicted proteins | sample RifGroA2_FD_115881 | JGI IMG/M metagenome (GOLD analysis project Ga0154353, IMG submission 115881) | Candidatus Melainabacteria bacterium GWA2_34_9
TTCTAAACAATTAAAAGCTTCTTCTCTTTTCGAGATTTTATCGCTATTTTCTTCTTCAAAATCAACAAAATTTTGTTCTTTAAGATTCCCTTTTTCTTCTTTTTTTACAAACTTTTTGAATATATTAAACATAAATTTAAAGTTTCCTCAAATTATTTCTATTTTTATTTAATAAACTTTCTGGCTTCATAAACTTGCCTTAAAATTCCATTGATAAAGCTTGAGCTTTCATCCGTGCCGTATTTTTTTGAAAGTTCTACAGCTTCATCTATAGAAACACTTGCCGGAATATCTTCAAAATACAAAAGCTCTGTTATTGAAATTCTGAGTACATCCCTGTCAACTTTCAAGAGCCTGTCAACGTCCCAGCCTTTTGAATGTTCTTTTATCTGCGCGTCAATATGTTCTTTATTTTCAATAAATGTTCTAACAAGTTTTACGGAATATTTTTTAACATCTTCTCTTTCAGACATGGCAGATATTTGCACTATATCCATTGCAGAATATATTTTTTCTGCCGCATCAAGAAGTGTGTCTATTCTTCCAATCATATCAGAGGTCATGGGTACTGCCACAGGAATTATTGAAACATCCATAGGTCTTTCAAGATTATCCGTATGGTCAATTTCGTAATTTTGGATGTAATCGCGTATAGCACCTAACTCTCTCACAGAAGACTGTAAATTATGTTCAGCTTCTTTAGTCAAAGTCTCTACTGATCTTTCAATAATTTCTACAATATCTTTATTTTCCCATTTCTCAATATTTTTGCTTAATTGAGAAAAAGTCAACAACGCCAACTCTCTTGCTACTGTTCTTCTTGTATCCACTTGCTTTTTCCCTTTATTAATTTAATTTAAAAAATTAACATATTTATACATTTAATAAATCCAAAAAAATGGTATAATGATTTATAAGGAAAAGTGTAAATATATTAATTGATTCATACTCTGCACACACTTAATTAATACATAAAGATATTAATTTTTAAAGATAATTAACTAACAATAACTAAGACCTAAAGCATTCCAATAAGTTTCAAAATATACGGTAGTTTATTTTAGAAAAGGAGGACGGAAGCTTGACAACTGTAGAAATAGAGATTCAGAACCTTCGCAACAAGTATCAGGAACACATAGTCATCAAACCTTTGATTAATTACTGTGAGGAAAACAAAATCAGTTTTGAATTCTTAAAAGAAACAGTCCCTGCTCCGAACGGAATAAAGAGTTTTAACAAAACAAGCACATACTATATGAAAATAGGCGAAAACCTGCTTAAACAGAAAGAAGACCAGTGCAGATGGAATGATCTGTATAAACTTATTACTTGTGCCTATGATTATCTTGAAATTGATCAGCCGCTTAATTTACTGAATGCATCAAGATCGTTTAACAAGCCTCGTTTTAATACTAATTAATTTATTCTGTCTCAAGACCGACAATTATAACACCTAGAGTAATTAATCCTCCTCCACTCCAGACTAATAACGAAAGGTGTTCTTTAAATAAAAATGCTGCAACGAGCATAGTTAGCGGGTAACTAAGACTTGACATAGAATATGCAAGGCTTAGTTCCGACTTTGCAAGAACTGCTGTCCATAAAAAAAACTGAATAAGCGCCAACACTAGCGAAACCCATATCCAGGGTTGGCTTAAAAGTGTTAAATAAAATGCAAAACCATCACCTGTTGCGTGCATTGATACAATTTTATGCGACAAAAATACACCTATTTCCATTAGAAGAAATATCGTAAACAATAAATACGGAAATTTTTGAGTTATTAAAGATTTCATAGAAAACTTGCCCCTCCAAACCAAACTAGCGTCAGCCCAATCAAAATAAGTACAATTCCGCTCCATCTTTTTATACTTATTTTTTCCTTAAAAAATAAATTTCCTGCAAGGGCAACAGTAACATAGTTAAAGCCCATAATAGGCAGGGCAAATCCTAATGGAAGATTTTTTAAAATTCTTAGCCATATGATCACAAACAATAAATACATGCTTATTCCGAGAAAAGAATAAATTAAACGTTTTTTATTATCTATTCCGGCCATTTTAAAAAAAAGCTGCTGGGCTGTTTCTACTATAACCGTAAGAAGTAAAAGTATAATAATAATATTCAAAGACTTAACCTTTATTTAATCCTTCAATTAACCTTTTATCAGCCTCAAAACAGGATTTAAGTTTTGTTAATACAAATCTGATTATCGGATTTTTAATATAAACTGCGTGATAGGTATAAGTAAACTTACAGCCAAGATATGCTTTTACCTCGGGGGCAGTCCAGCCCATTATGTAAGTTTTTAGACCATTAACAAGACAATAATTTATGCCGTCAAAAAACTGGTTAAAAAACAGCTTAAAATTGAGAGCTTCAGGATAAAGATATCCCCTATATTTATCAACCAAATAATCATTCATCACATAGCACAGATTAAAACCAATGATTTTATTTTTGTCATAATAAATAAATACTTTTCCCTCATATGTATTCTGTAATATGTGTTTAAAAAAAGATAATGTCATTTTATCAAAATGAATATTACTAATATTATATACATTTAAGTACAGGTTATACAGAATATTTGCTATCTCATCCGTGAAATAGTTATCCCCTGTAATAAATTCCTGTAAATATAAATTTGCCCCAGCTTTCATTTTTCTTCTGAAGTTATTTCTTCTTTTTGAAGTGAATTTTTTCAAATATTCTTCTATAGAATCAAAGTCTACAGGTAAATAAGCAAGCGCCTGTCCTGCAAGAATAACAAAGCCATTATTTTCCAGAGATGAAGTCATTTCTTTTGAAAACATATTTTCATCGTTTGACAAAAGAGGCGACTCGGAAGGCAAATCTTTTATAACCAAAAATTGACTTCCCGACTTTTGAAATACTGATAATAATTTGTTTTTAAACTCACTTAAATTCATTGAATTAGGAAATAAAGAATATTCTGAAACCGTGGTTCCAATAAACAAAGTATTAAAAGTTAAAAATTTCCTGATTATATAGTCAAAAGGTTTAAATAATCTTAATTTATCCACAAAAATTTTTATTTTTTCATCCACAGTTGTGAAAAGATCTAAATCCGCAAAAAATCCATAAACTTCCTGTTCATCAAATTCGATTTTTTTTATTTTAAAATTTTCAGGAGGATGTTTTAAAAAGGCATCAACAAAACTTTCAGGTTCAAGAGAGTTAAATAAAGTCTTGAGAATATCAGGTTTTTCAATATGCTTTTCATTTATTATATTTAACAATATAAAATCCTCTACTTAATATAAACTAATTGCTTATAACTCAAATTTTCATCATCCTAGAACTTTAGCTGAATCCATATTTTGATACAATTATTCGACACTATCATTTTCAGTATTTTTCGGATTAATTATTAAAGATATATTAAAAATTTATTAAGAATTATTAAAGTTGATTTTATCAGTTGAAACTCTTAATAACAGTGATTTTTTAGAAAATCGCAAAATCTTTTCATGTGTTTATAGCAATTACTAAACTTCAGCTTCTTTATTTCCCATGTAAATGAAAAATTTATATAGGAGCTATTGCATGCAAATAACAAATAAATTAATAAATATACAAAAATCAAATCCGGTAAATTTTAATAATTCCGTAGAAAAAAAGAATAATTCACCTGTTATTAATAATACAAATCTGGCTGATTCCCGTTTATCTTTTATGGGTGAAACCACAAATGCTGCTTTAAAAGCTATAGCTTTTTCCGCAAAACCTGAAGGGTATAAAAAAATCGGCAAATTTCAGGTTCCTTTTTATAATGACGGACATGTATACGAATTAAACAACGGACAAAAAGTTATTATAATTCCTAAACCCGGACCTGTTACTATCAATACATATGTAAAAGTAGGTTCTATGAATGAACCGGAAGATATTGGCGGAATAAGTCATTACATAGAGCACAGCCTTTTTAACGGTTCAAAAAAACTGAAGCCCGGTCAGTTCATGCAAGACATTGAAAAAATAGGGGCTGATCTCAATGCATTTACAAGTTTTAACAAGACTGCCTATTTCGTATCAACTTCCAGTACAGATAAACAAACTCTGGACAAAATTGTTGATATGCATGCTGACATGATTCAGCATCCAACTTTTACACCTGAACAGATTGAAAAAGAAAAACATATAGTCATCTCAGAAATAAAAAGAGCAAAGGACAACCCCTATAGTAAAGCTTTTGAAAAATTAATTAATAATTTATTTAGCATTGACTCTTCTTTAGAAGGCGGATTGACTCTGGGAAGTTCAAAAAACATTGAGAACTTAACAAGCAAGAAAGTTTTTGATTATCACAACAAATGGTACACTCCTGACAATATGACTACAGTTATAGTTGGAGATGTTAATCCTCATCAGGCTATAAAACTAGTCGGCAAATATTTTGATAAACCTGCTAATAAAGTTGACGATAAAAATAAATTTTATAGAAGCCTTGTTCCAATACAAAAAACTGTAAAAGAAGAGATAACAGATTCGCAGTTAAATGCTACTCAAGTAGTGATGGGTTTTGCCGGCCCACAACATGGCGATATAAAAGAATCATTGACAGCGGACGCTTTAATAACATTTTTATCAGGATACAGAGGCACAAAACTTAATAAAGCTCTTAAACCTTTGAATACTGAACCCAGTGTTGATGTTACTACCGTAAGTCCACGATTAAGTGACCTTCAAATGGTTTATATATGGACAACCTTTCAGCCCGGTGAAGAAGAAAAAGGTCTTGAAATAATTAAGCAAGGTATAAAAGATACTATTGAAACTCCTCCTTCCGAAAAAGAAATGGAGATTATTAAAAACAAACTAACTGATAATCTAAACAGAATTAGTGAATTTTCAGAAAAAATCACTAATATGGCTGGCGAAGCACAGGTTGAGCACGGAAGCTTGAGCCATTATGCAGACAGCTTAAAAATAATTAACAGTCTTACTCCTCAAGATGTACAAAATGCAGCAAAAAAATATCTTGATATGGATAAAGCTTCTATTATAATTGCTCGTCCTGAAACAGAATCTGTTGAAGAAATAGAAAAATCAAATGTAATTAGTTTTACAGGTCAAATTAAAGGAAATTCTCTTGGAACTACAACAGAACATGATCTTTCAAATAATGTTCATTTAATACTCAATGACAATCCTAACGCAATTAGATCCAGCGCTGTTATAGCTTTTGCTGTTGACAATATACCTGAATCAAAACCAGGCGTTATTAAAATTCTTGAAAGCATGATGACAAAAGGAACTAAAAAACACAGTGAAGATGAAATGAATGACGTTCTCGATGTCAATTGCTTAAATCTGGGACCATCAATAGGAAACAGCTCTATCAATGTTGAAGTCGATTGTATGGACAAAAAATTGCCTTTAGCTCTTGATGTTGCAAAAGAAATTCTTTTGAGTCCATCATTTACAGAAGAAAAGTTTGACGAGGCAAAAGCAGAAATCAAGCTCGGTCTTTTAAGTGGACAGAAGAGCGCTTCCAATAGAGCAGTTGAAACACTATTTAGCGATCATCCAAACAAAAACACCGATAGATCCGTTTTAGAAAACATTGACAATGTTACATTAAACGATGTAAAAGATTTTTATAATCAAATTATGGAAAACGCAAAAGCTACTGCTGTAGTTACTACAGGACAATTAAGCAAAGATTCGGGCGAATTTAAAAAGCAAGTTATTAATTCTCTTGAACAGGATATTCCAACAGTACAGAAATACGGATTTGTTGATAACGAAAAAAGCGCACCTCTAAATAGCAACAAAGTAGTTATTGAAGCTGACGACAGAAATCAGGCTCATATTGTCCAAATGTTTAAAATAAAAGAAACCGGTGATATTAAAGATATTGCAGCTCTTCGCTTACTACATACAATTTTGGGCGGCGGAATGAGCTCACGTATGTTTATGGATTTAAGAGAGAAGCAAGGCTTGGCTTATGAAGTCGGCTCCGGATACAAAACAAATAATAAAATGGGACGTTTTGTTTTAGCCATTAAAACAACTACAAGAGATGAAGAAGACGGACAAGTTGTACCCAAATATGAAAATCTTCAAAAATCACTTGACGGATTTAAAAAGCATATAAATTTATTAATTGATGAAAAAGTCTCAGAAGAAGAAATAAATGGCGCCAAAAAATCCCTAAAAGATTCTTTTAACTCTCAAACAGAATCATCTGCCCAAAAGACAGGTTTAATCGACGTCGGCTTTAATTCAAAATATGGCGCTGATTATGCCGCAAAATATTTAAAAGCTGTAGATGAAGCCACTCCTGAAGATCTTCAAAGAGTTGCAAAAATGTATTTAACAAAACCTTCGGTGATTTCTGTATTAGCAAGCCGAGATACACTTGATAATTCAAAAGATTACCTCAAATCTTTTGGAGAATTAAAAGAATATTAAAAATACAAAAACAAAACCGGATATTTAAAGACAGAGAACATTTATTTTTCTCTGTCTTATCTAATATACAGTCAAATACGGTATTTGAATGATGCTTTATATTCCCAGCTGAATACAATTAAATAAGGGTTTGAATTTAAAAATTAAGTAGTGAAGTTCAAATTTAATAGAATTCGGGAAGTTTAAAAATAGTTATCGGGCTAGGAAAATTATTTAAATGGATAATACATCGGGTTTTAATTTTGGTATAGATAAAAACAAAACTAAAAAGCTCTCTGATGCTGATATAGATAAAGTCTGGGCGCAATTTGTCCTAGACAAAACCAGCAAAGAAATCAGGGACAGATTGATTATACAGTATATTTATCTGATTAAGTATGTGGTCGGACGTTTAAGGATAAGCTTGCCAAATACCATATCGACAGAAGACATCGCAGGATATGGAGTGGAAGGACTTATTGACGCTATAGAAAAATTCAGCCCTGCAAGAGGTGTAAGATTTGAAACTTATGCTCTTTTGAGAATAAGAGGGGCTATAATCGACAGAATCAGAAGTCTTGACTGGGTTCCCAGAGGAGCTCAAAAAAGATTCAAAAGCATTAATAAAGCGATTGCTGCGCTACAGGGAAAACTTGGAAGACAACCAAGTACAGAAGAAATAGCAAAAGAACTTGAATTGCCAAAAGAAAAAATTGAAGCTTCAATGGCTGAAATGGAAAGTACCTCTATGATTTCCATTTATGACAGAAAAGATTCTTCCGGCGAAGGTGTGGAAATTATTGACACTATTCAAGATAAAAATGCTGATGATCCTTTAGCAATGTTAGAAAACAGGGATGTAAAAAACGAACTTTCAAGAGCGCTTGGGAATCTTCCCGAGAGAGAAAGAATGATACTTGCTCTTTATTATCATGAGAACATGACTTTAAAAGAAATCGGAACCACATTAAATATTTCAGAATCAAGAGTTTGTCAGCTTCATGCTCAAGCTATTATGAAACTTAGAAAATTATTAAGTTCACGTGACACTAATGTAAGAAGTAAAGTTTAAATTTATGTCAGTAGAAAATGTTAAATTAGCTTATGGTATAGCATATTCTTCCAGCTCAAAAGGATATCTGGGAGCAATTTTAATTACGGATTATAAAGGTTTTCCTTTGGAATTCAGATATACAGACCCGATAGTTCCTACCAAAATTCAGCA
>Ga0154353_1128_pt6 | contig 7532 bp, 8 predicted proteins | sample RifGroA2_FD_115881 | JGI IMG/M metagenome (GOLD analysis project Ga0154353, IMG submission 115881) | Candidatus Melainabacteria bacterium GWA2_34_9
AAAAATATTTAATAGGTTTATATATATTAGCGGGGTTTTTAAAATCAATTATTAAAATTTAATGTGTTATGGAATTTCTTGCAAAATTGCAAAGAAATAAAATGAGGAGGAGATCTTATGAGCATTGGCGCAACGTCGGCAATGATGTACACAAAGTTTGACGCAGAAATGAACGCATTATTTGCTCTTTCTAATAAGAGTAAATTAGCACAAGATAGTATTTTTAATACTAACAACGGACTTCCTAATTTATTAGCAGCGAATCAAAGCATTTTTGGCGCAGGACAAAATGCCGGGCAGGCTGACGCTATTGGTCAGTTGCTTGGATTCCAGTCATTTGGTAATGGTGGAGCACCCGGATTAAATCTCGCAGCTCTTACAGGTTTATCAAGTCAAAAAGAAGAAGCACTTATAGCAAATGCATCTGCAGGCGCAGTTAATGCGATTTTGAATCTAAAAATTCCGCCACTGCCGGATCAAGCAAAAGCAGGAGAAACAAAACCAGAAGAGAAAAAATAAATTGCCAGAATCCTTATAAATATTATGTCTAGTGATGAAACATCAAGACCGGAATAACCGGTCTTTTTGTTTTTTGCAATTTTGTGCAATCCATTCATTTTTAGTGGTGTATGTTAATATATTTATCAAGGACTGCGGTTAAATCCTAAACGGCTTGCCTGGCGAGGCGATGCGGGATTTAACAAGACAGTTTCTGAATTCAGGAGGTTTTCTATTATATGAATATAAAAATTATAATTTTATCGGCAATTTTGGTTGTTTTTTTATCTATAAATAATGCAGCTTATTCTCAAATGTCAGAGATTAATTTTCCGCTAAATCCTGATGCAAATGTTTATAAACAGTACACAGATGAAAGCGATGTTTATTATAAAAATGGTTTGGACTTTTTAAATTCTAATCAATACTCAAAAGCTATTGATGCGTTTGAGAAAGCTTTAAATCTCACTCCTGACAGAGTTAATACGAGAATTAATCTTGCGGCAGCTTATATAAATAGAGGAACATATTTTTATAGCCAATTGAAAGATTTTGATAAGGCAGCGAGTGACTACAGAAATGCTATTTATATTTTGAAATATGACAATAATACTCCAAATTCTGATGTGGCTGCTGAAAATCTTGGCATAGCAAAAGCAGATCTTGATAATCTGCTTAAAGCTGAACAAATAAGTACTGCTAAGTCTTCAAGACTAAAAATGGCGAGGATACTAAAAGGTCAAGGGAAATTCAAGGACGCATTAGTTGAATTTTATGAATCTCTTGAAGGAAATCAAACTGATTTTCCAATTTATATTGCTATAGGAGATGTATCTGTTGTTCTTCAAAATGAAAAAAATGCCGTAAAATATTATCAGAAGGCTGTTGCTTATAATACAAATAATACTGATCTTCATTTAAAACTTGCAAGATCATTGAGTAACTCCGGTGATAACGAAAATGCCATAAAAGAATATGATATAGCACTTAAAACAGTAAAAAAAGAAAATAAAATCGAAGTTTTACAAGATATGGAAAATTTATGGGTGAAAAAACTTCAGGAAAATCCTCAGGATGCTTCTGCTCATATGAATCTTGGTGTTGTGCTTCAGAAAAAAGGGGATTTTGAGGGAGCTTTAAAGGAATATCAATTTGCTGAAGCCATAAATCCAAATGATATAACAACAAGATTAAATATTGGAACTTTGTTTCAGGCAAAAAAAGAATATACTACAGCGATAAATGCTTATGATACGATTCTTCAGGTTAATCCCGAAAATTTGTTGGCGCATTATTATAAAGGAACGGCTTTAAGGGATATAGGACAGCTTGATGACGCTGTTAAAGAATTTCAGTTTGTTTTAAGCAGGGATTCCGCAAATGCTAATGCTAAAGAAGCTCTTTTTGATACCATAAAACAATTTCCTAATGATCAAGATGTGTCGGCTATATTCAAAACTTTTGCTGACAATAACCCTACAGATGCAGTTGCTCAGTACAAATACGGATTTCATTTACACTCTTTAAAGAGATTAGATGAAGCTCTTGACTATTATAAAAAGACAGTTGTTCTTGATCCAAAGTTTGTGGATGCATATTTAAATATGGCAGTCGTATATAAAGAACAAAATCAGCCTTCTAATGCTGTGTCCGCCCTTCAATGCGGGCTTAAGATAGCGCCTAAAAATCAGAAATTAAAAGAATTGCTGGCTTCTCTTACTTCTGAAACTGTAACGTCAAGATATCAGAATGCTCTAAAAAAACATAATCAGAAGAAATATGACGAAGCTATAAAAGAATATTTAAGTATAATTCAGATAAGTGAACCTGATGCTGACTTGTATGTTAATCTCGGAGCGGCTTATCAGGCTTCTAGAAAGTTGAATGAAGCTGCTAATGCGTATATAAAAGCTACACAAATAGACAGCAAAAACTCAACAGCTTTTTACTATTTGGGAACAGTTTATTCTGCGCAGGGAAAAAATTCGGACGCATCTAAAGCTTATCAGAAAGCGCTAGTTTTGGATCCTGCAAATGATGATATTAAATTGGCATTAGCTTCTTCTAGTCAAGCTATTAAAGATGGTGCTTTACAAAAGGGTATTAATGAATACAACAAAGGTAAATATAGTGAAGCTTTGCTGACTTTTAACACTCTTTCAATGAAAGACCAAAATAATGGAAATATTTATTATTATCGTGGAATGGTTTATGATGCACTCAAAAAGTATCAATTAGCCATTGCTGATTATAAATTAGCTGTAAAATTCAAGCCTGATCTGTCTTATGCATATTACGCGATTGCTGTTGATTATGATACACTTAAAAATTATCCTGAAGCCAAGAAATGGTACAATTTTTTTGTTGGCACTTCTAAGGATAAAACCGATCAATATGTAAAATATGCAAAAGATAGAATTAAACAGATTTAATATTTAAAAATTTAAAAAATGAAAATAAAAAAAAGAGTTGTTTATAAAAGATTCCTAACGAGCAGAAAAAATCAAGAAAACTTTTCTGCGGAATATGTAACTAAATTGAAAGCTGTTTTCAAGAAAAAACAAAAAGTTTTTCCTTGGCTAAATAAGCGTAATTTGAGTTTGATCTTTATTTATACGGTATCAACTGTTCTGGTTTTATTTTATGGAGCTTTTCTTTTTAATTTTGCTTATAACTATTTTACTTTTGAATATTCAAATAATTTTGATAGTCCTAAAAAAGAAATAAACGTTTCAAAAGATCCTGAACAGTCGATTTTAAATATTTTTTGTTATGTACATTCGCTTCGTTTTGGCTGTATAGATATACCCTTGAAGGGTGCTAATAATAAAAATTATACTCTTTATCCAATGGCAAATTATAAAATTGCAGGCATTGTTATAGCTAAAAATACGATTCTTTCTGACAAAACTTCTGATATTAGCCCTATTGATATTGGTTTAGCCTGGGGAAAAATGGCATTGCCTGAATATAGTAAATACAGAAATTTTCATTCCTCAGAAAGAGTTATGTATTGGGATTCCGGCATGGGAATAATCCCACTTTCTAAAGAAGAGTACAAAGATAGTTATTCTCATAATCATCTTATCCCTGCGAATACAAATATACGAAATGCATTAATGTCATTGCATCTTAATGAAAAAGTATATCTGGAAGGTTCTTTGGTCTTTGTAAATTCAAAAGGAATGGTTGATTGGAATTCAAGTCTTTCGCGTACAGATAAGGGCTTTGTCGGCATTTTTGGAGGATCATGTGAAATTTTTTACGTCACAAAAGTAAGAATAGGAAATAATTATTATGAATAATAATGCTTCATATACTGAGGAGTCGGCTGGAAATCTAAAAATAGGCAATCTTCAACTCAAAAGTAAAGTTGTAGCTGCGCCTATGGCAGGAATTACGGACACTGTCCTCAGGCAGATGATAAGGATGTTTTCCAAAGATTGTTTGTTGATGTCAGAAATGCTCAGCTCTGAGGCTCTTAAATTCAATAAAGAACAGAAAATTCTTTTGTACGATAAGATTGAAAACCCTTTATCTTTCCAAGTATCAGGCCATAAGCCCGATTTAATGGCGGAAGGCGCTAAAAAGCTTGAACCGTTTGCTCAAATTATTGATATAAATATGGGCTGTCCTGCTCCAAAAATAGTTAAAAATGGCGACGGGGTTAAGCTTATGACTGATATTCCATTGGCTTCTTCAATTATTAAAGCTGTCAGGAAAGCTGTGAGCATTCCTGTAACAGTAAAATGCCGATTAGGATGGGATTTTAGTTCAAAAAATTATATAGAATTTGCCAAGATGGTTGAGAATTGCGGCGCGGATGCGATAATTATTCATGGACGCACAAAATCACAGATGTATTCCGGCAAAGCCAACTGGGAAGAAATAGGAGAAGTTAAACAAGCGGTAAAAATTCCTGTTATAGGCAACGGTGATATTGATTCTCCTGAAAAAGCAAAGGAATGTCTTGAGATTTCGGGTTGTGACGGCATAGCGATTGGTAGGGCAATTATGGGTGATCCTGGGCTAATTGGAAGGATTGAGAAATTTATTTTAACAGGTGAGCTTACTCCTGAGCCTGATATAAAAGAAAAACTTGAAATTGCTTTGCTTCACTGCAAAAAAGAAGTTGAACATATGAGAAACGAGCTTAATGGCATCAAATTTATGCGGAAATTTTTTGCGTGTTATGTCACAGGCGTAAGAGATGCCACAACTTATAGGGCTGATTTAGTAAGATGCACAAAGCTTTCTGAAGTCGAAGAAATTTTTGAGAAAATCAGAAACAATTTGGAAAATTAGGCGAATACTGAAAGTCCGCCTGCTTTTTTTATGGCGTCTGCAACATTTTCTATCTGATAAGGTTTTAATTGCTGTTTAATGTTATGTAGCGCCAAATTAACCATATCGCCAACCGGATTTCTGTATACATGATGAGATGAGCCTGTTTCTTTCGCGGTATATCCTAATCTTTTTAACAATGCAACAGCATTTTCACCTGTTAAATTTTTACTGCCGTTTAAAAATTGTTTGCCTAATTTTGTTGCCTGATTTCCAAAACCGATTGAAGAGTTTTGTCTTTTAGGTGTTACATAATTATAATTTGAAATAATTCCGTTCATTTTCAACTCCCAAAATTTTAAACTGTATTTCTAAATCTATAAAACACGTGAAGCTAAAAAATTGCCTTAAATTAGAACAAAATTTAAAATTAGTCGTCTGGATAATTAAAATTAAAAACTTAACATTTTGTTGGATATAATTGTGTATGAAATTACTTTAAGATATAAATTTATTAGATTGCCACGTCAGCTCTTCGAGCCTCCTCGCAATGACAGAAAAAATGGGTAGGAATTAAATATGTATATAGCGGGCTATGGAATTTTAATAGCATTTATATTATTTTCTTTCGCTTTTGCAGCTGCTGCGTTGATTATGTCGTTTTTTGTTCAGCCAAAAGCGCCTGGAAAAAATAAAGAAAAAACTTATGAATGCGGAATGAAGCCTTTCGGGGATTCGAGAATTCAGTTTGATTTAAAGTATTATCTTTATGCTTTATTGTTTTTAATATTTGATATTGAAGCTGTTTTTCTTTTTCCATGGGCGGTGAGCTATAATAAATTAGGGCTGTTTGCTCTTGTAGAAGCTCTTATTTTTATAGCAATATTGGTTGTAGGACTTGTATATGCCTGGAAAAAAGATGCTTTAAAATGGCAGTAGAATTGGAATAAAAAATGCAAATAATTATAACAGCGGTAGATTTTATATATAACTGGGGAAGGTCAAATTCACTCTGGCCTTTGACTTATGCGCCTGCATGTTGCGGAATTGAAATGATATCAGCCAGTGCGGCTACTTTTGATATATCCAGATTTGGATCTGAAGTCTTTAGGGCGACTCCCCGTCAGGCTGATTTAATGATTACAGCGGGAACTATTACACACAAAATGGCACCTGCTTTAATTCGCCTTTACGAGCAAATGCCTGAACCTAAATATGTAATCGCCATGGGTGCTTGCACAATAACAGGCGGAATGTTCGAAAATGACTCTTATTCTGTGGTTAGAGGTGTAGATAGGCTAGTTCCTGTTGATGTTTATTTGCCGGGATGTCCTCCAAGACCTGAAGCGCTTCTTGATGCAATCATAAAGCTTCAGAAACAAATAAAAACAGAAACTATATTGGATAGACAAAAATATTTGGAAGCACATAAGCCTAGGGTTATGCTTTCTGATGATGAAAATTGTGAAGTTGTACTACCTAATTCAGAGTTTGAAGTTATTCACTGGGGTGTGCAAAAAGTGGGATATGATACAGAGGCTTTGGTAGCAAAGTAGTCTAACAGAAACCAAGAAAAACAACGGAGAAAATCGTGTCAGAAACATTTAATAATATAGTGATTGACGAAAAATTTGAAGTGAAACACCTTGATAAAACTTCTGATGATATTGAAGTAATTGATGTATCAAAAGATAAGCTTATCGAGTTTGCTACATACCTTAAAATGCATATAAACACACAATTTAATATGTTGCTTTCTATTAGCGGCATTGATAAAGCTGATTGCTTTGAAGTTGTTTATAATTTATTTTCAACAGTTTTTAATAAAAAATTGATTTTAAAAGTTAGACTTGATAAAAAAAATCCAAACGTGGAAAGCTTATGCGGATTATATTCTGCTGCTAACTGGCATGAAAGAGAAACTTATGACTTGTTCGGCATAAATTTTAATAATCATCCTGAGCTGGAAAGAATATTGCTTCCAAAAGATTGGATTGGACATCCTTTAAGAAAAGATTATGTTAACAAAGATAAAAGATTAAGTTGGAACGAAAGATAATGGCATTAGAAAGCACTTTCAAAAAAGAAATGATCATAAACGTTGGACCTCAACATCCCAGTACTCATGGTGTTTTGAGGCTTGTAATAACGCTCGATGGTGAAATAATAAAAGATACAAAACCTGTAATCGGTTATCTTCATAGAGGAATGGAAAAACTTGCCGAAAGCAGGAATTATTTTCAATATTTACCGATGGTCGACAGAATAGATTATTTATCTAGTTTCTTCTGCTCTGCAGCGTTTTGTTATGCGGTAGAATCAATAGCAGGAATTAAAGTCCCTAAAAGAGCCGAATATATCAGGCTTATCACAATGGAATTTAACAGAATTACTTCTCATTTAATGTGGCTTGCAGCTTTTTTATTAGATTTAGGGGCTACAACTCCTATGTTTTATGCATTTAGAGAAAGAGAAGACATCGTTAAGCTTTTTGAAGATCTTACAGGGCAGAGAATGATGTACAATTTTTACACTTTTGGCGGGGTAAAAAAAGATTTACCGGAAGGCTGGATGACAAAAGCTCTTGATTTATGCAAGTTAATGCCTAAAATGTTTGATGAATACGAAGCTATTATCACTAAAAACCCGATTTTTATTGAAAGAACTAAAGGTGTTGGGGTTTTAACTCAAAAAATGGCTGCTGATTATGCAATTACAGGAGCTAATATAAGAGGATCAGGTATTGATTT
>Ga0154353_1044_pt1 | contig 7366 bp, 9 predicted proteins | sample RifGroA2_FD_115881 | JGI IMG/M metagenome (GOLD analysis project Ga0154353, IMG submission 115881) | Candidatus Melainabacteria bacterium GWA2_34_9
TACTGAGGAACGTTTGTTTTTTAATTATAACAATAAGAATTTGTTCTGTAAAGTGTGGTTTTTATAGATTTATAATTTCTATTTTCTGCAACACATGTAGTGTGAATTTTGAGTTGTTTTGTTTAATTTTCCGCATACTCTCTCACATTTCAAAAGTATTTCATCAGGGATATTATCATCTTCAATAAAACCAAACTGCTCAAAATATTCGGGGATAATGGTAGTAATCCAAATTTCTTCTGAAGGTACAGCATACATAAGCTTTTCTACTATTTTTTTTCCAACGCCATTCCTTCTATAATTTTCTAAAACACCAAGTGTTGCAAGCTCATATACTTCACCATAGCGCTTAAACCGTCCAAAACCTGCTAACTCACAGCCAACCTCAGCTACATAAAACTGTTGATTATCTAAATTTTCACCATCAAGTCCGTATTCTTCAATGTAAGGCTTTATTTTTTCTATATCAGATTCCAGAGCAGGTCTAACAAAAACTTCCATAGCCATGCCTCCTGAATATCAAATTTCTATTATGCGGATTCTATAACATCAATACCATTATATTTATTCTGTGCAAAATTCATACCCGACAAAAGGTAATCTTCTACTGCTTCTACACTCAAAGGGATTATTTTTTTAAGAATTTCCGATTCTTCCGCAGTAAATTTTTCAAGCACATAAGAAGTACACAAATGCTCTCCGGGATTAGGTCCTATACCCACTTTAAGACGGGGGAAATTTTGCCCGCAGCAACAGGAAATTATTGATTTTATGCCATTATGTCCACCGGCTGAACCTTCTTCTCGGAACCTTATTTTTCCCATATCAAGGCTTACATCATCAAAAACAACAAATAGATCAGCAATATCGACTTTATACCAGTTCATAATTTTAGAAATAGCTTCACCTGAAAGATTCATATAAGTTAAAGGCTGAACAATTAAAACCTCTATATCTTTGACCACCCCTTTACCAACAATCGCATTGAATTTTGAATTAAAACTGCCTTTAACATTATATTTGGAGGCAAGGGCTTCTGTTACCATAAAACCCACATTATGCCTTGTGTTTTTATATTTTTCTCCCGGATTTCCAAGACCTGCTATTATTTTCATTCAATTTACTTCATTTTGGAATAACATTTCTGACATTGCTTTTGTAATATAATTCATATAATAAATCAGATTTTTATTACAAAGACTTAATTTAAATCAATTAAAAATTCATTCCACTAACTAATTTAAATTATCTACATTTTAGTATAAAAACTTAATATTAATATAATAAGTTTAATGTGGTATGAAATTAATTCTTTTTATATCACACACCCCCATAATTTAGTTATAAATAGGGAGGGAAAAAAATTGTCAGCTAAAAGTCAAGAAAGCCAAATGCTCACAAGTGAAAGCAGCAAAAGACTCGTTGATTTTCTGGAATCAATGGATCTTCACAAAAAAGATTTTGCTGAAATGATAGGCGTAACTTTATCGTATGTTTACAGCCTTATAGACAACACTATTCCTTTTTCAACAAGAACAACCACTTTGGAAAGGATAGCTCTGGTTATGGGAATTTCTCCTGATGAATTTCCCGAATACAAGACCGCAGAAGAGCCAAAGTTAATAGATGAAGGATTACAATTCCTTAAAGAAAAACAAAAAAAGCTTGGATTAAGCAATCTTCAATTGATTAAAAAATTTCCAAGACAAAAAAGAGTAGAGATAGTAGACTTATGGAGAGGGGCTGAACCTCTTCCTTTGGACTGGAATTATCTTTCTACTATCACGTCAGCTCTTAATATTTCTTCAAAAGAAATTTATCCTTACTGGCAGTCCAGGATGCAACAATACCTGTTAATGGGCGGCATTGACATAATGTCCAATAATTTATTAATTAATGCAATGTTTAATGGAGCAAAGAGTTATTTGAAGATATAAAAAATGAAAAACACAAGCAAGGGAGCAATCCACATACATACAACTTATTCAGACGGAACAAGCACAATAAAACAAATAGCCCGAGCTGCCAAAAAGGCAGGTCTTGAATGGATAATAATAACAGACCACAATAATCTTACCGGATTAAAAGAAGAAGGTTGGTATGATGGTGTGGCTGTTATTGTGGGAGAAGAAATAAGCCCTCCTCCGGGTAACCATTATCTTGCATTCAATATCACTCGGGCAATTTCAGAAAAGTTACATCCGCTGGAATTTATCAATGAAGTTAACAAACAAGGCGGGTTTGGTTTTATTGCACATCCTGACGAAAGTACTAACAGAAAACATCACTGGTCTCCTTTAATTTGGACTGATTGGGAAATAAAAGGCTTTCAAGGACTTGAAATATGGAATTATCTGTCCGACTGGGGTGATCAATTTAATCCGAAGCGTGCTTTTTATGATTATTTATTCAAAAATCATATGCTGCAAGGACCAACTCCAAAAGTTCTTAACTGGTGGGACAAATTAAACAACGAAAATAAGGAAATATTTCCCGCAATCGGCAGCCTTGACGCTCATGCTTTAAAATATAATTATCGTAAAATATTTATTCTCAAAATATTCCCTTATAAGGATTGCTTTAAAACCATTACAAATTATGTTTATCTGGAAGAAAGATTATCTCCGAACTTTAATGAAGCAAAAAAACAAATTTATGATGCCATAAAATCAGGTAATAATTTAATAATAAACCGTATCTGGAGCAAAAAATCAGATGATATATGTTTTTATATAGAAAATGGTACTAAAAAAGCTTTTTCTGGGGACAAAATAGCTCTTCATGAAGAAACCATATTAACAGTAAAACTGCCTAAAAGGGGCAATATAAAAATTCTGCATAACGGAAAAGTTATAAGGGATGTAAATACTTACGAATTCCAAATGAGTGATTTAAAAACAGGAAAATATAGACTGGAAGTCCGATACAAAAACAGACCCTGGATTTTTTCAAACCCTATAATTGTTGAGGGCTAAAAAATGCCTATAGTTACCGAAAGATTTAATATAACGACCAAAGGTTTTACAGATATTATTGATATAACTGTGCAAGTCAAAGAAATTATTATGAACCATAATCTTGAAGATGCGCAGGTAATGGTTTACGTAGCAGGAAGTACAGCTTCAATTACTAATATTGAATACGAACCAGGATTGTTAAAAGATATTCCCGAAGCTTTTGAAATAATAGCTCCAATGAATAAAACCTATCATCATGACGAAACATGGCATGACGGAAATGGTTTTGCACATGTAAGAGCATCCATGATAGGTAATTCAAAGTCTTTTCCCGTAAAAAATTATGAATTGGTTTTAGGGACATGGCAGCAAATAGTTTTGATAGACTTTGATAACAAACCCCGCACACGATGTATTTATGTACAGATTATTTATTAATAAGCTTTTCGAGGGCTTTTCTGGCTTCTTCCCTGTCATCAAAATGTATAGTTTCATTATTTAATATCTGGTAATCTTCATGCCCTTTACCTGCGAGAAGTATCACATCATCTTCTTTAGAAATCCTTACAGCTGTTTCTATAGCAGCCCCTCTGTCCACTTCAACGATGACTTTACTTGAGCTTAAAGATTTTATACCTGATAAAATATCGGTGATGATTTGTTGCGGATCCTCAGAACGAGGATTATCTGAAGTTATTATTACTTTATCTGCGAGAACTTCTGCAATTCTGCCCATTTGTGGACGTTTTGTTGCATCTCTATCCCCTCCGCATCCGAAAACACAAATTAATTTTCCGTCATGAGGAACAATTTTCGTTGCTGCTTTTAAAACATTTTCAAGCCCATCGGGAGTATGCGCATAATCAACTATCACAAGCGGTTTTCTTGAAACCACCTCAAATCTTCCAGCTACTGAAGGCGTTGATTCAAGTGCTTCTATACAGATATTTAAATCTATTCCTTCAGCCAAACCAGTGCTCATCGCAGCAAGAGCATTATAAATACTAAACATACCGGTCATTTGAAGATTTACATTTTTAGTTCCAAAAGGAGTTATACAAGTAAATTTCGAACCATAAACAGAAAATTCAACATTTTCTGCCATAATATCAGCTTTATTATTTATTCCGTAAGTTAATATTCTTACATTAGCGGGCGTAGCCTCAATAAAACGTTCCGCATAACTGTCATCTCTATTAATAACCGCAAAACTATTGGAATTATTTTCCAGAGAGCTAAACAGCTTGCTTTTGGCAAGGAAATAATTTCCCATTGTAATATGATAATCAAGATGATCCTGAGTAAGATTTGTTAAAACAGCACCCTTAAAAACACATCCGTCAATTCGGCGCTGTTCAATAGCGTGCGAGCTTACTTCCATTACAGTGTTATTTATGTCTTTATTAAGGAAATCCCTTAAAACTTTTTGCAAATCGCTTGCCTGAGGCGTTGTATGACCACTTGAAATATATTCATCCGTTGATGAATACCTGTTTCCAAGTGTTCCTATAAGTCCGCATTTCAAAGCAGCTTTTTCGAAAATATTTTCTACAAGGTGCGTTACTGTTGTTTTTCCGTTTGTTCCTGTAATACCAATTAAATTTATTTCTTTAGCAGGGAAATCATAAAACCAGGCGCCAATTTGAGCAACCGAAAGTTCGGTATCTTTTACCTGTATTATAGGAAAATCCTCATCAGGTAATTCTTTTTCAGAAATTACTGCAACCGCGCCATTATTAACAGCATTTTTCGCAAAATTATGACCGTCTACATGCTCCCCTTTTATGCAAATAAAAATATTCCCTGCTTCAACAGTTTTGGAATTAAAAGAAATTCCGTTTACTTCTACGTTTTCATTGCCACTTAAATTATATGTTTTTTCAGATTTCAAATATTCTATAAGATTTTTTAAGCTTTTTACCACAACAAACCTCCCTATATTTATTGTTTTTTGTCTTCTTCATCTTTTTTATCGGGTTCCAGATGAAGAACCCTTCCCACTTCCGTAGCTACAGCATTAAAAACAGGGCCTGCTACTGTACTTCCCCATGAATTACCTGTTTTAGGGCTGTCTATTACTGCCATTATAAGGACCTGCGGGTTTTTTACAGGAAAAAATCCGGCAAAAGAAGTGTAAATTCCACCTGAATAGCCTACTCCATTAGCATTAGGTTTTCTTGAAGTACCTGTTTTCCCTGCAACACGGTACTTAGCAATTTTACCCGAGGTTGCTTCACTGTCTTCGATACTTTTAGCCAATATCCTTGTTAAATCAGCGGCTGTTTTTTCTGACAATACTCTTCTTGTTTTTATTTTACTTAAATATTCTTCTTCACTCTGGCATTTTATAACATGCGGCGTTACCCAAACTCCTTTATTTGCAATTGCAGCAACAGCCGAAGCTATTTGAATAGGCGTAGAAGCTATACCGTAGCCATATCCCATAGAAGCATGCGTTACTTCACTCCATGTGTTCGGCGGAGGAAAAATTCCCGCTGATTCTCCGGGAAGGTCTATGCCGGTTTTTTGTCCTATACCAAAGCGTTTTAACATCTCATAATGTTTGGACGGCGGAATTTTTAATGATATTTTAAGACTTCCAATGTTACTGCTGTGTACAAAAAGATAATTCAAATCAATAAGACCGGGATAAGGTCGTTTGTAATAATCATAATTCTGGATTTCCCAACCCTGAATTTTTACCTTACCTGTATCAAGAACTTTTTCGTTTGTTGTAATAACGCCTGTTTCAAGCGCTGAAGCAATTGTAAGAATTTTAAAAGTTGAACCTGGAGGATATACATCGCTTAAGGCCCAATTTTTAACGATTGATGCAGTAACTTTATTGTATTTATTGGGATTATAGCTTGGATACACTGCAAATCCTAAAATTTCACCGTTTCTGGGATTTAATACAATTACAGCACCCTTATCTGCTCTTGTTTGGGCTATCATTTTCTTTAATTCTGTTTCTGATGTGTGCTGTATTGCAGAATCAATTGTTAAACTTAATTTTGAACCTTTCAAAGGAGCTGTTACGATTTTAGGGTTTGTATTGAGTTCATAAATAATATTACCCCGACCGTCATATTCAACAGGTTTCATTGAGGGTTTTGTTACAAGATTTTTTTGTCCTGTTTTTTCAACACCTGCAGCTAAATTTGCATCTGAATTTATATATCCCAGAATATGCGACGCCAAATTTCCCTGAGGATAAACTCTTATATTTTTTTTTACAAAATCAAGTCCTCTTATTTGATTTTTTGAGATTTCAGGTCTAATTCCTTTCTCGACGACTTCCATGCTGACATTTTTTGCTATTAAAATAGTTGATTCATTATAATGACTTAATTTTTCTTTTATATCTTTTTTAGATTGATTTAAGGGCTTTGCAAGTATAGAAGTCATTAAATCAAGATTTATTTTCTTATTGTAATATTGAGGATGCGCATAAATGTCATAAAGAGTGGCATCTCCGGCAAGTCTTATACCGTTGCGATCAACTATTTCTCCTCGAAAGCTGAAATCCCTTGCGGATTGCCTGTTTTCTTTTGCTTTTTCCTTTAAATCAGCTCCCTGAATAATTTGTACCCAGAAAAGTTTAGCGATAATTATTAATGCAAAAAGAAATAAAGATCCTTGTATGATAATGGACCATCTATCATATTTTTTAGATCTTAACTGGAATAAATATTTCATTTGTTTCAACCCTGATTTGTTTTCGGTACGAATCGTGAACTATTCTCTAAAAGATAACTATTCCGAAAACAGGAATCTTAATTAAAAGCGACTTTTTCTCAAAATCCTGTCGGAACCTGTTTTAAATTATGCTTATCAATGTTGCTTTTTCTCTTAGGCGCAACACTATTTACAGCTTTTACTTCAATAACTTTATCTGCTTTTCTAAGAAAATCTATTTTAGAAACCTTGTTATCAATTGCATAAAAGGATTTTAGATTATCAACATTGTTTTGAAGTTCAATGTTCTCATAATAAATTTTATTGGTTTTAATGTGTAGATCTTTCACAACAGACTCTCTTAAAACAACAGCAAAGTAGCTTGCCATTGAAAGAACTACAAGTGTTAAAAGGCAAAAAGCCATAAATTTATTAAATTTATATATTCTCAATTCTCTGTAATTTATTTTATACGGAGTAAAATCACCTTGAATAACAGGTTTCTTTTGCAAACCTGTCTTTTTTTGTTTATGTCCGAATATATTTACGGCTCCCATTCTTTTCTTTCCTTTTTATCATTCTGAAACTGCTAATCAGTAATGAGAATTTATTATATTTTTTCAGCTACACGCATTTTAGCACTTCTGGCTGATGGATTATCTTTTAACTCTTCAGGTGAAGGTATCAGCGGTTTTTTTGCAAGTATTTTCAATTGTTTAGGCTCGCAAGAA
>Ga0154353_1001_pt2 | contig 7237 bp, 6 predicted proteins | sample RifGroA2_FD_115881 | JGI IMG/M metagenome (GOLD analysis project Ga0154353, IMG submission 115881) | Candidatus Melainabacteria bacterium GWA2_34_9
TCCTATACGTATGGCTTTTAGAAAATTAATAGAAAGAACTTTCCCTCAAATTAATGTTATGTCTTATAACGAAGTACCCGGAAATATAAGCGCGCGTTCCGTCGGAATGGTGAAAGTCTAAAATTTTCTTAAGAATAAACAACTTTTATAAAATACGTAACTTCATGTAACGATATTTAAAATATATATAATTTGTATATATTTTTTGTTTTTATATAAACAGAGATGTGTATAAATATATTTTTTTATAGCAGTAGTTATTAGCAGTAGTAGTAGTAATAGTCATTTTTATTAGCAGTTTTTAAAAATGAGAGATAGGAGAATTTTATGATTCAAGGTATTCAAGGACCTCAAAAGTTTATTGGCATTAATCCGGGAGAAACTCAACCAAAACCTCAAGCACAACCTCATAAGGAAAAAGGACCTGATATAGGAGCGCTTTTAGGCGGAAAAAAACCTGACGGAATAAAAACTGTTCAAGATAGTATTCAGAACAGGCTTGGAAATATTGAAAAAATAGGTGCAGAAAATAAAAAGCCTCTTGATATAAAAGTATAAAATTAAGTTTTTTATACACATCTTTCATAAATTTAAAAAGTGCTGTAGTTATTAAAACTGCAGCACTTTTTATTTCAAATACTACGCAAATAAAAAAGACCGGATATAGGGCTAATCCGATCTATAGTTAAAACAGACGGTTAAGTGAGAATGAATAAAGCACATTATTATAAAACCAGAAGGAAACACTGTGTGAAACTGCCCGGTTGGATATATTTATGTTTAATATTTATATTTCAATGTTTTTTAAAGCAAGGTCGGTTTTAAACATTTTATAAGCAAGAAGAACGCTTTTATCTTTATCTTTCGCCTCAAACATTATATAAAAATTAAGATGCATATATTTTAAGAAAAATTCTTTAAATTCTTCCAGATTTATAGATTCAGCGTGACTTCCCGGTCTTGCTTTTTCTTTTTGTGTTGAATAGTGGATATCAGGAACTCCTGATTTTTCATCCCAAGTTGAAAAAAATGTTTTTAATATAGTTTCAATATCTTTGTCTTCAGATTTTTGCGTGTTTAAAACCTCATGATGCAGGTTATCAAATACAAGAGGAATTCCTACAGCTTTATTTATCTGAATTAAATCCCATACGTTATAATTTTTGTCATCGTTTTCAAGAGTAAGTCTTGATTTAAAACCTTCTGGAAGTTCTTTATAGACTTTAATGAATCTTTTTATAGCTTCTGCTTTATCTCCGTAAATTCCGCCGGCATGAAATACTATTTTGTGCGTGAAATCTAGTTCTAGAGATTCCAGAAACTTTACATGCCACTCAAGTTCTTTAATTGAGCTTTTGACCACTTCCAGTCTTGGCGAATTTAAATAAACTACGGGACTCGGGTGCATGGCAACTTTTAAATTATTTTTTTTGATAAAAGAGCCTATATCTTGCAATTCGTTTTTAAAATCTTCCCACCACATAATTTTATTGACTTCATGAGAAGCAAACGGAACCACATCCGAGCTTATCCTGAAATGATAAATGTCGTTTTCTTTGTTCCATTTAAGAACTCTTATTAATCCGTCAAGATTTGACTTTATAAGCTCTCTGAGTTTGGCATCAGTTGCATTTGCAAGCCGGCATGTTCTGTTTAAAGGGATTCCTGTTGTTAAATTTATGCAGGCGTATCCAATTCTATGTTTCATATTTTAGCCCTCTCTTTTTACTTTAGCATTATTTTTGAGAGGTTTTATCCGTCTTTTGCCTACTTTAAAAACCTTTTTAAGATATAATTAACTTAAAACCTGACTAAACGGAGAAATTTAATGAAAACACATTTTGACTGTATTACCTGTATGCTTAACGGACTTATAAGCCTTTTTAAACAAGGATTAATCGAAGAAAAATATCAGGAAACTGTTATAAAAGAAGTCCTGGCATACTATGCAAATATTGATTTTAGTCAAAGTCCTTTGCTCACCAACAGAAATTTGCATCGGGTGATAAGAAAAATCGCAAATAATCCCGACCCATACAAGAAATTAAAAGACAATATGAATAAAGAGGCTGTAAAATACTGCGAAAAATACAAAGATATAGTTCTTAAAAGCGATAATCCTCTGGATAAAGCTTTAAGGATTGCTGTTGCCGGAAATGTTATTGATTTTGGTCCGGGACATTCGATTGAGATAGAAAAAAATATCGAGAAACTTCTCAATGAAGATTTTGTGATTGATGATTCGCAGGAATTATTTAATGACCTTAAAAAGGTAAAAAATATTCTTTATCTTGGAGATAACACAGGGGAAATAGTTTTTGATAAGCTTTTTCTGGAAGTAATAGGCAGAAATGATATAACTTTTGTCGTAAGAAATTCGCCTATATTAAACGATGCAACAATGGAAGATGTTAAATTTTTTGGAATAGACAAGCTTGTAAATGTTATGACAAACGGAGATGATGCACCAGGAACACTTTTGGAATTTACATCTCCCGAATTCAAGGAAATTTTTGATAAAGCCGACCTTATAATTTCTAAAGGACAGGGGAATTTTGAGGGATTGAGCGAGATTAAAAATAAAAACATATATTTTCTGCTTATGATTAAGTGTCATATTATTGCAAATAGCGTAGGGCTTAAAAATGGCGATTATATAGTGAAGTCAGCCCTTAAGAACAAGGATTTTGCAATAAAGTAAAAATTCATAAAAGGGGGTTTGGGGCAGAAAGCCCCATTATTATAAAATTTATTTTCTTATATAATAAATACAAGTATTATTTTAATAATTTAAATGGTAAGAATATATGCTTTTTTCTGAAAGAATTGGGATTAAATCCACAAAATTATTACAAATAAATTCTATAGATGATGATTTAAGAAATAGTCTTTGGAATGTATTTATAGATAGAATAATTAATGCAAATTATTTTGAGAATATAGCTAAAGAAATTTGGAAAAATTTTCTTAAAAAACCAGTAGATGATATTCCTTTAACGTCTACTTGGACTGATCAAACTAAACGTTTTTCAAAAGATTGGATAAAATCAATTTTTCTTAAATCTGAATACTATGTTGTGTATGATCTTCTTGAATTTATTATTGTTAGTTTAAAAAAATATCATTATGTAAGTGAATCCTTTATCAAAAATTGTAAAGAGGTTTTAGAAAAAGAAAAATCAGGATACAAAATTATAAATAATCAAGTAGTTCCTATTTCTTCAGAAATTGAGGTTCATGAAATCGAAGAATCATTAGAAAATTCTCAAAATGACAAATTCAAATTTATTAATAATCACTTAAATCAAGCAATTGAACATTTTAAGAACAGAGAAAATCCTGATTATAAAAATTCGATACATGAAGCAATAAAAGCTGTTGAATGTCTTTGTAGATTAATAACAGGCGAGTCGGATTTAGGAAAATCTTTAAATAATATAGAAAAATTTATAATGATACATCCGCAGTTTAAAAGCGGTCTTGAAAAATTCTATGCATACACAAATAGCAAAGAAGTTGGAGCAAGACACGCTCAAATGCTTGATTCAAATATAGGATTTGATGAGGCTAAATTTATGCTAGTATTTTGTTCTGCGTTTATAAATTACCTAATTTCCAAAAGGGCAGATGCTAAACCAAGTTCAGCATGACAGTGAGAGGATAATTACACATCATGACAAATACACAAATTCTTTCGGGAAAAGAAATAAGACAGAAATTCATCAATTTTTTCAAAGAAAAACATAATAGCGTACATATAGCAAGCTCAAGCTTGATACCTGATAATCCGACGGTATTGCTAACTACAGCAGGAATGCTTCAGTTTGTGCCGATATTTTTAGGATATGAAGCTCCACCAAATCCTCCAAGAGCTGTAACAGTTCAAAAATGCGCTCGCGCAGGCGGCAAAGATTCAGATATAGAAAACGTCGGAAGAACTCCGCGCCATCATACTTTTTTTGAAATGCTCGGAAATTTCAGTTTCGGGGACTATTTTAAAAAAGAAATTATTCCGTGGTCATGGGATTTTGTGACGAATGATTTAGGGCTTGATAAAAGCAAGCTTTGGGTTACAGTATTTGAAACAGACGATGAGTCTTTTGAGATATGGAAAAATGACGTAGGCGTTCCTGCCGAAAGAATTTTAAGAAAAGGAAAGAAAGATAATTTCTGGGGACCTCCAGGACCTACAGGACCTTGCGGACCATGTACCGAAATTCACTATGATTTAGGCGAAGAATATAAATGCAGTAATCCTCAATGCGGTATTGATACCTGCGAATGTGATAGATATGTGGAAATTTGGAATCTTGTTTTTATGGAACTCAACAAAGACGAGGAAGGCAACTTTACACCGCTTGAAAAGAAAAACGTAGACACCGGCATGGGGCTTGAAAGAATAACTATGGTTGTAAATGGTTTCACATCAACTTTTGATACTGACTTATTACAACCTATAGTGAAAAAAGTTTGTGAATTATCAGGCAAAAAATATAAAGACAACCCAAAAAACGACATAAGCATAAGAATAATCACAGACCACGCGCGCTGCGTGAGTTTTTTGATTTCTGACGGGCTTATTCCGGGCAACGAAGGCAGGAATTATGTTCTTCGTATGATTTTAAGAAGGGCGTTAAGGCATGGAAAAATCCTTGGCGTTGAGCTTCCATTCCTTTACAAAATCGTGGATACAGTCGTTGAAAATTACAAAGAAACATATCCAGAGCTGGAAAAAAACAAAGAAAAAGTGATTTCTATTATCAAAAAAGAAGAAGAAAGATTTAGCAGGACAATAGACAGAGGTGTCAATCTTCTTGAAGAAATAATGCAAAAATCTTCCGATACAAAAGTTTTATCGGGAGAAGAATCATTTAAACTTTATGATACTTTTGGGTTTCCGTTTGAATTAACCAAAGAAATGGCTGAAGAAGAAGGATTTTCTGTAGATGAAGACGGCTTTAAAAAAGCTATGGAAGAGCAAAAAGTAAGAGCAAGAGGCGCAAGAGCAGCTGTAAGGCTTACTGATGACACTATTTATATTGAAATATTCGAAAAGCTCGGCGCAACGAACTTTATCGGGTATTCTGAAATTAAATCGAGTGATAGCATTATAAAAACCCTGATAAAAGACGGAACAATTTCGGATTCTCTGGAAGAAGGAGATATTGCAGAAATAATTCTTGATAAAACACCTTTTTACGCAGAATCAGGCGGTCAGGTCGGCGATACAGGCATAATAAAAAGCGAAAACTTTGAAGCAGAAGTGTTGAATACCACTAAATTCAACGATTTATTTATACATAAAGTCCAGATTAAAAACGGTGAGGCAAAAGTCGGAGAAAAAGTTTCCGCGGTGATAGATGAAGCAAGAAGAAAAGACATTATGATTCACCATACCAGCGCGCATCTTTTGCAATCGGCTTTAAGAGAAGTTCTCGGGGATTCTGTTGCGCAGGCTGGTTCTCAGGTAGAGCCTGACAGGACGAGATTTGACTTTTCTTTTGACAGAGGATTGAATGAACAGGAAGTTGAAAAAGTTGAAAATCTTATCAACAAGTGGATAAATGAAAATTATAAAAGAGTAACTAAAGAATTGTCGATAGATGAAGCTAAAGCTTCAGGTGCTATTGCTTTATTTGGTGAGAAATATGGCGATAAAGTAAGGGTTGTGTCAATCGAAGGAGTAAGCAAAGAGCTTTGCGGAGGAACTCACGCAGATTCTACAGGCAAAATCAGGCTTTGTAAAGTTGTTTCAGAAAGCGCAATTGCAGCAGGAACAAGAAGAATTGAACTTGTATGCGGGCAAAAAGCTTTTGATTATTTAAACAACTACTACAAGGAACTTACAAAAGTTTCTAAAAAACTGAAAACACCTCCGACAGAAGTTACTGAAAGGCTTGAAAAACTTCAGGATGAGTTAAATATAAGCCAAAAACGCATTGAAGTTCTTGAAACAGAAATTGCTGAAAGCAAAATTGATGCACTTTCAGGGCAGGCTGTTGAGATAAATGATGGAAAACTTCTAGTGACGAAAGTTGAAGACATTCCTTCAAAAGCTTTAAGAGTGCTTACGGAAAAAATCGGAGATAAATTAGGTAACAGTGTTGTTGTTCTTGCCTGTGTTGAAGATGAGAAAATTTCTATCACAGCCAAAGTTTCACAAAATTTAATCGCTAAAGGCATAAATGCAGGGAAATTGGTGAATGAAATTGCTTCCAAGTGCGATGGCAAAGGCGGAGGCAAACCGAATTTTGCTCAAGCCGGTGCAAAAGATGTGTCTAAGCTCGATGAGGCACTTTTAGAAGTTAAAAGCAAGTTGTCTTTATAGAGGTATTTTTGTTTATAAAAAGGGCTGCACCTTTATAACCGCCTTCATTTTTTTGGTTGCAACTAAACCTAAAGGGCTAACGGGGGAATTCGAGGGGGTGTCCCACTTGCCGTCCCTTTTATATTAAGGTTGGACACAAAATATTTTAGAAGATTAATTTAATTATAAAAACAATTCGGTCATTTTTAATAATTATAAATAACCGAATTGTCATTATAATTTGTCATGTGCACAAAAGTATAAAGAACATCTGTTCTGAACCATTTTGAACCGATTTCAAGAAGAATTTTTATGGCTTCTTTAGAATTTCTTACTTTTACTAGACCTTTTCCCGAAGTCAAATCATCATAAATATTACATACCATTACAATATGCGATTCATAATCTATTTTATTGCCTGAAATTCCATAAGGATAACCGGAACCGTCACCTCTTTCGTGGTGCTGCAAAGCAACTTTAGCTATATTTTCAGAAAGATTGAGTTCGTCTAATATTATTTTATAACCCAAACGGGGATGAAGCTGAATAAGTTTTGTTTCAGCAGGAGAATGAGCTGTTTTTTCAAGCACTTGTTTAGGCAATCTTATTTTCCCAATATCATGAAGCATCGCCGCAAGGGTTATTTCCTGTATTGAGTTTTGTCCCATTTTTAATTTTTCAGCCAAAACTGTACTCAGCATAGCAACATTTATACCATGAGAGTAGCTATAATCTCCATTTAATTGCAATTGAGATTTATAAAGAATGTTATCGACTTCCGGCAAAATTTCTTCAATAATTTTATCTCTTACATCAAAACAAACGGCAGGATCTTTAATACCTTCTTCGTTAAAAGAATCAAGAATATCTCTATATTGATTTTTTATTGCTTTCTGAGTATGTACAGATATTACAGAAGTTTCATTTTCG
>Ga0154353_1038_pt2 | contig 7188 bp, 10 predicted proteins | sample RifGroA2_FD_115881 | JGI IMG/M metagenome (GOLD analysis project Ga0154353, IMG submission 115881) | Candidatus Melainabacteria bacterium GWA2_34_9
TGTCCAATCAGACTTCTTTTTAAAGAAGATTTTGAATGCGCAGGAACTGCTTTTAATTCAATTGTTGAAATGCTGGTTGATGCAGGCAAATTTATGGACGTAGATGAACCTCTGTCAAGAGTTCAAAAAACTTTAGAGCTCATTTGCAATCAAGAAATTTAAAATGAAATCTATTTTTAATAAGACTTCTTCTAAAACAGACAATCCTAAACCTCGAAAAATCTTTTATAATCGGGCTTATTTTAAGTTGTTATCATCCATTAACGGGTTTCAAACTTCTGTAAGAACAGCGAGATATAAAGAATTTTGGCTTAAAGTAAACGCTAGTTCTTTAGAATTTAAAGAGCCTGAATTTCAGGAGATTAATTCTACTTATGTATTAATCAGAGATCTTAAATTTCATCCTGAAATAAAATTTAATGAGATTAAAAAAGTTGAAAACCTTGTTAAATGGAAATTTTTAAACCTGAATTTTACTATTATTTTCAGGGATTATCCGATTAAATTTCTTTTAAATATTAAACAATTCGCAAGAGAAAAGATTTCACTTAAACTATTCGATAAAGTCAGATCTTTTAATGAAAAACAAATTAATCTGGCAAAAACGATTAAAGTTACTGAAGAGCTTCTTCAAATACTTCCTTATACAAAAAACTTGAATAAACAAAAGATTTTTAGACTGCCTATAGCCAGAAGTCCTCTTTATAAATCTTATTTTTCCGACAGCGAACTGAAAAAATTCAGGGAAGAACTTGCTGCGCAGAACCAAACGAGGTGGTCTAATGTTGAAATAATGGAAATTTATGACAAATTTAACATGAAATTATTTTCTGACATAAGACAGTCTTCAGCTTCACGAAATTTATTGTGTTATCCGAATTTTTCTAATGCGAATATGAAAATTGACAGTGATTTTTATTACCTTATAATCGGCAAAAAAAGAGATACGAATGAGCTTGTTAAAGCATTATCCAGACCGGTTATCATACAGGATGATTATAAAAACCAATAAATATGTCATAATTAATAAAAAATTAAATAATCGGGAGAGGGTGGTATGAAAACAAGGTTCTTGTTTGTTTTTTTATGCATATTCTTATTGTTTTTAATCAATCTAAATACAGCTAAAGCCATAACATCAAAAGTTTTTGAATCTCATATAATTCCAATCCAAAATAAAGTCGACATATCGGAAGATTATCCTGTTGTAGATGAAATGGAAACAAAAGTTTTAGGTCAAAATTATAAAAAAGAAGACATTTATAAAAGACTTGGCAGGCTAGAAACTAAAATTTTTGGCTCTGTTTCTAAAAAAACTTTAAGTGACAGGGTGGATGACTTAAGTAAAATAGTTACCGGTTCTAATAATAATTCTGAAGAAGATGATTATCCTTCACCGAGATCATCATCAAGTTTTTCATCAGACAATGAAAGCTATTCTGAAAGTTATTCGCCTTCTTCCGATGATGAATCATTAAATAATTTGCTTAATCAAATGGAAAAACAGCTTTTGAATCAGGTTTATCCGAATGATACAAGAGAAACAAGAGTTGCAAGACTTGAAAGATATCTATTTAACAACTCTTCCGATGAATATTCAATGAACGAAAGAATGGAAAGACTTGCAACAGTGATAAAAGCACAGCCATCTAATGAAATTTATCAAAATGCAGGCTTATTAAATAATAATCAATTAGCGGGTAACGGAATAGGTCTTGCCGCAATAATTCTTATGATAATGGCAGGTTTGCTTTTGTAATCTAATTAAATGTAACAATTTTTTAATATTTTAACAAATTACTATCAATTTTTTTCCTTCAGTGGCTTTATATAAACAGAAAGAAAAAAGGTGCTTATATTTAGCGAAATGGAGAAAATATATGATCGGATTAAGCGGAGTACGGTTCGCTTCCAGTATTAATGGCGACCAAAATTTAGAAAAAAGAGCTCAGAGAATTAATACCATTGCTACAGGTATAACTGCAGCAGGTGTTGCAGGAACTGCTGTTGCGGCAGGCGCGGTTATTAAATATTCTCAAAAAGAAGGAAATCTCCTTGTTAAAGTATCTACAGCGGCTACTAATTTAGTAAGCAAAGCTGTTAATCCTTTAAAAGAAAAATTAGCACCAACATTCGCAAGTTTAACAGCAAAAGTTACTCCGTCATTAACAGCTGCAAAAGATAAAGTTATTGGTAATGCAGTTGTTCAAAAACTTGTTGCAACAGGCGCAGTAGCTGCAGCAGTTATTGCAGAAAAAGGACAATCAGTATTTAGCAGTGTTAAAAATTATGCTACAAGTCTTCCAAAGCCTGTAAAAATAGCCGCCCTTGCCGCTGCAGGGATACTTGCCGTATCTCATGTATATAGAAGCGGACAAATCAGCGGCATTTTTGCAGCACCAAAACAGGAATCTTCGGGACAATAAGAAGAGTAAACAATCTTCAGTTCTGAATTTTATTTCGGGTAGAAAATATTTTCTACCCGTTTTTCTTTTTTATTATCTTAATTTTTGCCCAACTGTTTATTAATTAGCTGTTATAAATCATGATTTAATTAACTCAGATTGCGAAATAGTTGAAATTTACTTAAATAGTGGAATTGTCATTCTGAGGGTTTTAGCCCGAAGAATCTATCCATATTTGAATAAAAGCTTAAATTCCAAAAGGGCTAGATGTTTCGCTTCACTCAACATGACAATTTGAAAATTAATTGGCAATTTAAGTCAATAAATTTTATAAAAACGAGTTATAAGGAGAAAAATTCATGACAACAAAAACAACAATTTTAGGTGTTTTATTAAGAAAAAGAACGATTACATCAACAACATTTCAGGATATTTTATCCCGTCATGGATGTAATATTAAGACCAGAATAGGGATTCACACTGCAATGGATAATGTTTGTTCACCTGACGGCGTAATTCTTCTTGATGTTATAGGAGAAGACACTGATATCCAGAGCCTTGAAAAAGATTTAAAAAACATTGACGGTGCAGAAGTTCAAAAAATGGTTTTTGAATTATAGTTTTTTTATGCTAAAAAACTTATATGTTTACAGGCTTAATAGAAGAAATCGGAACAATATCATCGGTGGCAAAACAGTCACAGGGCGCGGTAATTTCAGTTACATGCACCAAAATTCTTGATGACTTAAAGCTTGGTGACAGTGTTGCCATTGACGGAGCCTGTCAGACAGTCGTTAAATTAATAACAAACGGATTTGATGTTGAAGCTGCAAAAGAAACTCTTGATTTAACAACCTTTAATGACTACAAAGCAGGAAAAAAAGTTAACCTTGAAAGGGCTATGCCTGCTAATGGAAGATTTGGCGGGCATATTGTAAGTGGTCATGTAGACGGTGTCGGTATTTTCAGGAGAATAGAAAATCAGGGGCTGGCAGATGTTTATTATTTTGAAGCGCCTGAAAATGTTGCAAAATACATCGTTTACAAAGGTTCGATATGCATAAACGGAGTAAGCTTAACAATAGCTTCTCTCGAGGGAAATATTTTCAGCATTTCAGTTATTCCTATGACTTTACAGGAAACTAATTTATCCAATTTAAACATTGGCGACAGGGTAAATCTTGAGTCTGACGTTCTGGCAAAATATGTTGAAAAGTTTGTCAATGCGAAGGATAATAAAGCTGGAAATATTACTATGGATTATTTAAATGAACACGGGTATTTATCTTGATTACTGCTCTCGATACAGATTCCTGTTTTCGGGGGAACCTAACCTTTATGAAATTTTGCGTTTAAATAGATCCGAAAACAAATCAAAGTGGGATATAGAGTAAATGGGAAAGATGAATAATAATATAAGCAAAGCAAATAATGATAAATTTCAGCATGACACTGTCGAGGATGCTATTCAGGATATTAAAGACGGAAAAATGGTCATTGTGGCTGATAACGAAGACAGGGAAAATGAAGGCGATTTAGTCTGCGCGGCTGAAAAAATCACTCCTGAAATAATAAATTTCATGGTAAAAGAAGGGCGCGGTTTGATTTGCGCAACTCTGACACCTGAAAGAACTAAAGAATTAAGACTTGAGCAGATGGTTCATTCTAATACAGAAGCGCAGGGAACAGCTTTTACGGTAAGTGTTGATGCTGCTGCTTCATTCGGAGTGACTACAGGAATTTCTGCACAGGATAGGGCAGCTACAATAAAAGTTCTTGTTGACCCAAATTCCAAACCGGGTGATTTAAGAAGACCGGGGCATATTTTCCCTCTGGAAGCAAAAGTAGGCGGGGTTTTAAAACGTGTAGGGCAAACCGAGGCGAGTGTTGACCTTGCGAAATTGGCAGGGCTTTCTCCAGCCGGTGTTATTTGCGAAATTCTTAGCGAAGACGGAACTATGGCAAGGCGTGATGAGCTTGTTAAATTTGCCGAAAAACACAATCTCAAGTTTATTACCGTTGCACAGCTTATAAAATACAGGCTTAGAAACGAAAGATTCGTTGAAAGAGTTATAAAAGCCAAGCTACCGACTGCTTACGGGGAATTCAACATTTACGGCTACATAAACAGGCTTGATGAAACCGAACATGTCGCTCTTGTAAAAGGAAATCCTGAAGATTTTACGAATTCGACTCCTGTTGTAAGAATGCACAGCGAGTGTTTAACAGGTGATATTTTTCACAGCCAAAGATGTGACTGCGGTGATCAGCTTGCAAGTGCTCTTGAACTTATTGAAAAAGAAGGAAGCGGAGTTCTTGTATATTTAAGAGCCCATGAAGGAAGAGGAATAGGCTTAGTTAACAAGCTTAAAGCCTATGTACTCCAAGAGCAAGGACAAGATACAGTTGAAGCAAATGTTTCTTTGGGCTTTGATCCTGATTTAAGAGATTACGGTGTTGGCGCGCAGATACTTTTAGACCTCGGAATTAAAAAATTCCGTCTTATAACTAACAATCCCAAGAAAATAATCGGGCTTGAAGGCTATGATCTCGAAATTATTGACAGAGTTTCTGTGCATATTGACAAAACTAAATATAATGAAAGATATTTAAATACAAAACGTGATAAAATGAAGCATATTTTAGACTAACGGAGAAAAGAGAATGGTTAACGTATACGAAGGCAAATTAACGGTAGCAGAAGGAAGATACGGCATAGTTATCGGACGTTTTAACGAGTTTATCGGCTCGAAGCTTCTCGAGGGTGCGATTGATGCGCTTAAAAGACATGGCTTGTCAGAAGAAAGCATAGACGTTGCGTGGGTTCCGGGCGCTTTTGAAATACCTTTTATCGCCAAGAAAATGGCTGACTCCAAAAAATATGATGCTGTAATTACGCTCGGTGCGGTAATCAGAGGAAATACTCCGCATTTTGACTATGTAGCATCAGAAGTTTCTAAAGGTGTGGCGCAGGTTGGTTTAAGTTCTTCAATTCCTGTAATTTTTGGGGTTTTAACAGTTGATTCCATTGAGCAAGCTATTGAGAGAGCAGGAACGAAGTCAGGCAACAAAGGTTCAGAAGCTGCGAAAACAGCCATCGAGATGGTGAATCTTATTTCTTCAATTGACAAGAAATAGATAGAAAACAAGTATAAAAGAATGGTGGGCTATAACCCACCATTCTTTTATTGTTAAAATTTTCTTCTCAAAATGACTTCATATCCAAGTATATCAAGAATTTCAAACAATTCTGTCGCTTTAACGGTCTTATTTCGTAATTTATTTGTTAAATTTTCAAGTGTATCCGTTTTATCATATTTTTCATTTATAAGTATTTTTAATTTTGTTAAACTCATTTTTTCCATTACGGCTAATGACTTTAACTGATTTCTTAAATTATTAGTTTCTAATTTATATTCTCTAACCATAAAAAAATTATATATTAGATCCAACTTGACTATCTAAGCATATAATCATATAATCTAATTAAATAATTAGATATTACAACATTACGATTAGATGAATAAAGGAAAACAATCAATGAATAAAAAAGAAACTTCAACTATAACAAATTTGCAAAAAGAAATATTAATAGGGCATTTAGGAAATATGCATGGCAGGTTGGAAACAATAATAGAAGAAACAAGTTATTTATTGGCTAATTTTAAAGCAATGAAGATGATTATAGATAATACAACTGAAATTAGTATTAAGAATTAATTTTATTTATAGAAAGGATTGCACCCCTTCACCTGTCTTCATTTTCTAATTATTGTCATCCTGAGTGAAGCGAAGGATCTGACCAGCGTGAGCTTAAAGCTTTTATTTCCTGCTGGACAGATTCTTCGAGCTAAAGCCCTCAGAATGACATCATGGCTGAGGTATAACGCTGGATAGATTCCGAATCAAGTTCGGAATGACATTTTATGATTTTATGCAAAACTTGTCAGATTCTTCGGCTGTGCTTCAGTATGACAATTATGACTAAAATACAACGATAGATAGATTGCCACGTCAGGACATCACCCTTCCTCGCAATGACAATAAACTATTAAGAAATAACAAAAAATGCATTCTGCAGGGTTTAAATTACATTTTCTTTGTTGTAAATTAAAGTGAATTAGCAATGTAAAAATACACTATGCGATTAGACAAATACTTAAAAGTCTCCAGATTAATAAAAAGAAGAACAGTTGCAAATGAAGTGACTTCGGCAGGACGGGTTTTCATTAATGACAAAGTGGCAAAACCTTCCACAGAAGTTAAAGAAGGAGATGTTTTAAGGCTAGAGTATTTTAACAAAACACTAATCGCCAAAATTTTGAGAGTTCCGACAGGAAACGTATCTATCCAGGAATCAAAAGAATTGTACGAGATAACAGACGAGATAAGCAAGACTCAGGAAAAAGAATAGGAGAAACAAATGGGAACATTTATTGAGCACATTCAAGCAAGACAAATCCTCGATTCAAGAGGCAACCCAACCGTAGAAGTTGATGTTGAACTTTCAAGCGGTGTTATAGGCAGAGCGGCAGTACCTTCAGGCGCAAGCACAGGTATGTGGGAAGCTGTTGAATTAAGAGACGAAGACAGTTCAAGATACTGCGGTAAAGGTGTTCTTCAGGCCGTTGACAACGTAAACGATATCATAGCAAAAGAACTTATTGATATGGACGCAAGCAAACAGTACGATATCGACAGAACAATGATCGAGCTTGACGGTACGGATAACAAAGGTAAATTGGGCGCTAACGCTATTTTAGGCGTAAGTTTAGCCTGTGCT